>BNJU01000734.1_pt1:0-195000 | contig 285583 bp, 370 predicted proteins | sample 8539281 | NCBI WGS metagenome assembly BNJU01 (sample SAMD00202456, study PRJDB9452) | human saliva metagenome | isolation source: human saliva | place: Japan | reverse complement strand
CGGGGCTAAAACATGACACCGAAGCTTAGGGATGTAGTAATACATCGGTAGAGGAGCATTGAAAACACGTAGAAGCGGTACCGGAAAGGATCCGTGGAGAGTTTTGAAGAGAGAATGCCGGAATGAGTAGCGAGATGGAGGTGAGAATCCTCCAGGCCGAATATCTAAGGTTTCCAGGGTAAAGCTGATCTGCCCTGGGTAAGTCGGGGCCTAAGGCGAGGCTGAGAAGCGTAGTCGATGGACAACTGGTGTAGATTCCAGTACCTTACTAAATCAGAAATGTGGGGACACATGGAGAAAGAGAGAGCCGGGAATGAGAAGACCGGTGCAAGGGAGGTAGGAGATAAGTAGGAAAAACCGCTTATCAATCTGAAGACCTGATGCGGATCGAAAAGAAGTAGAGAAGCTCTTGGACTCTGTGGCGAGAAAAGCCGCTATAGTGTTTAGTAAGCCCGTACCGCAAACCGACACAGGTAGATGAGGAGAGAATCCTAAGGCCGGCGGGAGAAGCATTGTTAAGGAACTCGGCAAAATGACCCCGTAACTTCGGGAGAAGGGGTGCCCAGGCAACTGGGCCGCAGAGAAAAAGGCTCAAGCAACTGTTTAGCAAAAACACAGGTCTATGCGAAACCGTAAGGTAAAGTATATGGGCTGACGCCTGCCCGGTGCTGGAAGGTTAAGAGGAGAGGTTAGCGTAAGCGAAGCTTTGAATTGAAGCCCCAGTAAACGGCGGCCGTAACTATAACGGTCCTAAGGTAGCGAAATTCCTTGTCGGGTAAGTTCCGACCCGCACGAAAGGCGTAATGATTTGAGCGCTGTCTCAACAATGCACCCGGTGAAATTGAAGTGCCAGTGAAGATGCTGGTTACCCGCGCCAGGACGGAAAGACCCCATGGAGCTTTACTCCAGCTTGATACTGGGATTCGGTAATGTATGCACAGGATAGGTGGGAGACGAAGAAGATAGAACTTCGGTTTTATCAGAGTCGCTGTTGGGATACCACCCTTATGTTATTGGATTTCTAACCTTAGGCCGTAAGCCGGTCAAGGGACAATGTCAGGTGGGGAGTTTGACTGGGGCGGTCGCCTCCGAAAGTGTATCGGAGGCGCTCAAAGGTTCCCTCAGGATGGTTGGAAACCATCCAAAGAGTGCAAAGGCATAAGGGAGCTTGACTGCGAGGGCGACGGTCCGAGCAGGTAGAAATACGGACTTAGTGATCCGGTGGTATGAAAGTGGGATTGCCATCGCTCAACGGATAAAAGCTACCCTGGGGATAACAGGCTGATCTCCCCAAGAGTTCACATCGACGGGGAGGTTTGGCACCTCGATGTCGGCTCATCGCATCCTGGGGCTGAAGTCGGTCCCAAGGGTTGGGCTGTTCGCCCATTAAAGCGGTACGCGAGCTGGGTTCAGAACGTCGTGAGACAGTTCGGTCCCCTATCCGGCGCGGGCGTAGGATATTTGAGAGGATCTGTCCTCAGTACGAGAGGACCGGGATGGACTGACCTCTGCTGTACCTGTTGGGAATCAATCCCATAGCAGGGTAGGCAAGTTGGGAATGGATAAACGCTGAAGGCATCTAAGCGTGAAGCCAACCTCAAGATGAGATTTCCCATCGCAAGAGTAAGACCCCTTGAAGAGAACGAGGTAGATAGGACTGAGGTGTAAGTGTAGTAATACATTCAGCTGACAGTTACTAATAGGTCGAGGGCTTATCCAATGCGTCTGGTTTTTGTCTCAAAGTCTAGGAAGAATAATCTTTGATATGTAGTTTTGAAGGTGCGAGAATATGGCCCGGTGGCTCAGTTGGTTAGAGCGCCGCCCTGTCACGGCGGAGGTCGACGGTCTCGAATCCGTTCCGGGTCGTGATAGGAAGAAACCACTCTTATGAAGTGGTTTTTTGTATTCATATTTTTAAAAATAATGCTTAATATTGCTTTTATTTACTTTTGTGATTCTTGTTGTATTTTGTGATTTTATTGTATTTTGTAATTTTATTATAGCATTACTTTCATTGTGCTTTTTACTTTCATTTTACTATGTACTTATATGGATTCTTTATTCGATTTTATGCTCATTTCCTTCATTTCCTTTTTCTTATAAAATGTATTTTTTGCTTATTATTTTTATTTCTTATTATAGTGTTATGAAATACTATGAATATTTTCTATTTTTTTCAAGCTTTTTTTCTGTGCATTTTTAAAAAAATTGTTCTTGTATTTATACTTTAAAAACTGCTATGATTGAGAAAGCGAATAGGGTATATCAATTTCATACAGAGCTTGTATATTCCCGGAGACATAGTCTCCCTATTTTTAGGGGCAATTTTTAGGAGGAAAAGTTCATGAAAAAGAAACTTAGCACTCATGACTGCAATTTTAGTCTGCAGCATTGACAGCTTGCGGCGGATCCAATGCAAGCAAAGACACAAAGGTCGCAGGATCTGATGCGGCAAAGGAGGCCGGATCCGAGGCTGGCGGAGAGAAGGCTGCAAGCACAGGCAAAGAGCTTCGTTTAGTAAACGGTAAGATCGAAGTCGATGCACAGATGAAGGAACTGGCTGCAGAGTACGAGAAGGAAACCGGTGTTAAGGTTAACATTGAGTCCATGGGTGGCGGAATTGATATTCAGGGAACCCTCAAGGGATATTTCCAGGCTGACAATATGCCGGATATCTTTGTTAATGGCGGTGCTAACGATTTTAAGAACTGGGAAGGTCATCTTGTAGACTTGTCCAATGAGAAGTGGGTTTCCGATACAGAATCTGCTTACAAGGATGAGAACGGTAAGGTTTTAGGCTTCCCTTATACCACAGAGGCTATCGGTCTTGCTTACAATGCGGATGTTTTGGAGAAGGCCGGAATTGATCCAAAGTCTATCACAGGTCCTGAATCCATGAAGAAGGCTTTTGAGACTCTGGACAGCAAGAAGGACGAGTTAGGCCTTACTGCTGTAATCGGTTATGTTGCAGAGGCTACCAATCTTTACTGGTCTACCGGTAACCACCTCTTTGGTGTATATGAGGATGCAGGCCTGAAGAGAGATGATACCAAATACATTGACTTATTAAACGAAGGAAAGCTTGATAATGAGCGTTTCAGCAAGTATGCTGATATGATTGCTCTTTTCAACAAGTATGCAGATCCTGCTCTTTTGGTTTCCGGAACCTACGACCAGCAGATTCAGAACTTCTCTGCAGGAAAGTATGCTTTTCGTTACACAGGGATCTTGGATCGGTGCAACCATGACTAATGATGATAAGGAGCAGTATGATGCTGCTGGCAACTTCAAGGTTGGTATGATTCCTTATGCATTTGAGGAAGGTATTGATACTATTCAGACTAACTCTCCTTCTTGGTGGTCTGTTTTTGACAATGATAATGCTGAAGAGTCCAAGAAGTTCTTACAGTGGATTTCCGAGGATACGGCTCAGAAGATTCTTGTTGAAAAGGCAGGATTTGTAAGTCCGTTCAAGTCTATCAGCTATGTAGCTAACGATCCGTTTGCACAGACCATTACCGATTACACCAAGGCAGGAAAGACCTCTGCATGGCATTGGTTAAACAACAAAGACGGTCTTGCACAGAATGCATTAGGTGTTGTATATCAGGATTTCGCTTCCGGCAATTTAGACACAGCGAAGTTTGTTGATACTATGGAAAAAGTAATTGCACAGTACTATGCTGGCTAATTTTTTTCCCTGAATAGGGGCAGCTAAGTCGCCCCATTTTTAAAAAGGGGGATTTCATGAAAGGACGTTCACAATCCTTGCAGTCTATTATTTTGCTTCTGGCAGGAGCGCTTAGTACGATCTATACTTTGATTTTGGATTTTACAGGCTCTAAGGCTACATACCAGGGTAACTTATTGATTTTAGGTGTGGTTTTTGTTTTTCTTGGCCTGTATATTTTGCCAAGCAAAAAAACACCATAGAAAAAAATAGTATATTTTCTATTCTTATTTCCCCTGCTATTTACCTTTGCGGTGACTGTGATTATTCCGTTAATTTTAGGTATAGGGTATTCTTTTACTGATTGGACAGGAATTCGTTTTACCAAAGTAGTAGGGTTAGCCAACTATCAGGCTATGTTTAAAGATCCGGCCTTTATCTGGTCCGTTTTAATTACCTTTGTTTTTGTTATTATTAATGTTGTGATGATTAACTTGGTAGGCTTTTTATTAGCTCTACTTTGTACCGTGAAAATGCGTGGGGTGGCTTTTTTTCAGAGTCGCTTACTTTTTACCGAACCTGATTGGAGGAATTGTTCTGGGTTATATCTGGCAGTTCGTCTTCAACAATGTTTTGATGAATTATATGAAATTTTTCCATGTTATCCCAGACCAAGACAGCGATGTTGGCCATTATTGTGGTTTATCTCTGGCAGAGTGGCGGATATATCATGTTGATTTATGTTACGGGACTTACACAGATTCCGGGAGATGTACTGGAGGCTGCTCAGATTGACGGGGCTACGGCGTTACAAACCTTGTTTAAGGTTAAGCTTCCGATGATTGCATCTACCATTACCATTTGTACTTTCTTAACCTTAACCTCTGCTTTTAAACAGTTTGACGTAAATATGGCTTTGACCAACGGAACCGGTTCTGTGGCGGACTTTATGGGATCCTATCTATCCAACGGTACCCAGATGCTTGCTTTAAATATTTACAACACGGCTATTGCAAAGAATAATTTTGCTCTGGCCCAGGCGAAGGCTATTTTGTTCTTTATTATTCTGGCGGTTATTTCCCTGATTCAAGTTCGAATCAGCAATAGTAGAGAGGTGGAGATGTAATGGGCAAGTCTAAAAGTGTAAAAAATTTATTTTTGGGAATTCTGGGAACTTGCATTGCGATTTATATTTTATTTCCCTTCTATTTGGTAGTGATGAATTCCTTTAAGAGACAGGCTGATATCGTTAAGGATCCGGTGGCTTTTTCAAGGGGTTAGCTTTTGCCCAGTTACAGGCAAACCTGAATTCTGTAATTCATAATTCCAATTTTAACTTCTGGTATGCTTTCGGTACCTCGGCGATTATTACAGTAGTTTCTTTGATTCTTCTGATTTTATTCGGCTGTATGGTCGCCTGGGTTATCAGTAGAAACAATAAAAAGCCTTGGGCGATTGCAGTGTATATGACTTTTATTGCTTCTATGATTATTCCTTTCCAGGTAGTAATGCTTCCTCTTCTTTCCACCTTTAGAGATGTGGGAAAGTTTGTGGGCATTAATATGTTGCAGTCTGTCCATGGTATTTTGTTTGCTTACCTTGGTTTCGGCGGTGCCATGACAGTATTTATTCTGACAGGTTTTATTAAGGGTATTCCCTATGAGTTGGAGGAGGTCGCGGCAATTGACGGCTGTTCTCCTGAGGGGACATTTTTCAAGATTATCTTTCCGTTGCTCGTCCGGTGGTTACTACGGTGACCATTTTGAACGGTATGTGGATTTGGAACGACTATTTACTGCCTTCTTTGATGCTGGGACAGAACGGAAAGATTAAGACCCTTCCTGTAGCTGTACAGGCTTTCGTGGGATCTTATGTAAAGCAGTGGGATTTGATTTTATCTGCAGCATTACTGGCGATTCTTCCTATGGTTATTGTCTTCCTGGTAGGACAGAAGCAGATTATGAGCGGAATGGTAGAGGGTGCTGTAAAGGGATAAGGAGAACAGCGTTCTTAAAGAATCTAACAGAGAGAGGAATATTTATCGCAAAGGACTGCATCTTGCATGGACTGCAGGTCCTTTGCAGTTTGCAGGCATTTCCCGTGATAAATATTCAGAATGAAGATTATGGCTAGGATTAAAGATATTGCTAAACTTGCAAATGTAAGTCCCTCTACAGTATCCAATGTGATTCATGGCAGAAAAAACAAGTTAAGTCCTGAGCTCTATGAAAAGGTGCAAAGGATTTTAGAGGAAGAGCATTATGTTACACATCGGGGGGCCCAAATGTTGACAAAACAGGGCTCCCGTCTTATTGCTCTGATTTTGGCCTATAGCAGAGCTGAGGAGGAGAGTATTGTACAGGATCCCTTTGTTTCTTCAATCATCGGTGCAGTACAAAGCGCGTTGCAGAAGGAAGGATATTTTCTTTTACTGTATGCCAATCCGGATGTGGAGCTCTGTACTAAGATTACTCTGGAGTGGAATGTGGAAGGAATTATCCTCCTGGGCGCAAAACGGGAAGGTTACTACTATTTACGCTCTTTGAATTCGGTTCCGGTTGTTACCATTGATACCATTTTCTTCCCGGAAGATCATTCCTATGTGAATGTAGGACTGGAGGATTATCAGGGAGCACTGGAGATGACTCGCTACCTGCTTTCCAAAGGACATGAAAAAATTGCTTTTTTATCTTTGATGGACGGCATGGATGTATTGCGGAAGGACGCTATAGACAATATTCGGTATCAGGGGTATCTACAGGCTTACGAAGAAAAGAACTTAGCGGCGGACCGGAGTCTTTGCCGAAACTTATCCTATGACGGGAAAATCAGACAAAAGCAATACAGGGAATTTTATCAGGAAGGTTTTTGGGGCTGTACGGCTTTATTCTTTACAGCAGACATTATGGCTCTGGAAATGATGAGCTTTTGTATGGATCAAGGCCTTAAGGTTCCGGAGGATATTTCCATAGCCGGATATGATGGGATTTTTGCGGCAAAGAGAGCAAGACCTCGGCTTTGCACCATTTGTCAGGACAGCACGGAAAAGGGAAGACGGGCGGTAACGGAGCTTTTGTTTCTGCTTAAGGAAGAGCAGGATATTGGAACTTGTAAAAAGGATATTCGATTACCTGTATTTTTGGAGGAAGGAAGCTCTGTGCAGGCTTTACGGGAGAGGCAGCCATCCCCCGGGCTACAGCTTCATTTGCAAAAGGAATCGGAGCACAGGGACAGAGAAAAGTTCCTGGAGGAAGTGTAGTGTGCTTCCGTAATGGAATAGAAGATTCTAAGCGTGTATTGTTAATGGAATAAAGTATTGTTTTCTTTGAAAGGAGAAGAAGATGAAAAAGACATGGTGGAAGGAAGCCGTTGTGTATCAGATTTATCCCAGAAGTTTCTGTGATAGTAATGGAGACGGCATCGGAGATTTACCGGGAATCGAGAGTAAGCTGGATTATCTGCAGGAATTGGGCATTGATGTCATTTGGCTTTCTCCGGTTTATCGTTCTCCCAACGATGACAACGGCTATGATATTTCCGACTATGAAGATATCATGGAAGAGTTCGGTACTATGGCGGACTTTTGACCGTCTTTTAAAGAAGGCTCATGAAAAAGGCATTAAGATTGTGATGGATCTGGTGGTAAACCATAGTTCCGACGAGCATGCCTGGTTTATGGAGAGCCGTAAGGACAAGGAAAATGCCAAGAGAGATTACTACATTTGGCGAAAGGGAAGACCTCTGTCCACTGTTTCTAAGGAAGAGCAGGAGCGCTTTGCCGGGAGATATTGTGGAGTATCAGGGAGAAAAGCTTCTTCCTCCCAACAACTGGGGTTCCTTCTTCTCCGGACCTGCCTGGGTCTTTGACGAAAAGACCGGAGAGTTCTATCTCCACCTCTTCTCAAGAAGCGACCGGATCTGAACTGGGAAAAATGAAATCGTAAGAAAAGAAGTCTTTGATATGATGACTCGTTGGTGCGAAAAGGGCATCGACGGTTTCCGTATGGATGTTATTTCCTTAATTTCCAAGCCTGAGGGACTTCCCAGCACGGAGATTCCAAAAGGGGCTGTTTATGGAGACGGAGCAGTTTGTGCCAATGGTCCCAGAGTCCATGAATTCTTGCAGGAGATGAATCAGAAGGTGCTCTCAAAATATGATTTAATGACTGTAGGAGAGACTGCGGGAGTAACCTTAGAAGAAGCGAAAAAATATGCCAATGAAGCTCAAACCGAGTTAAACATGGTTTTCCAGTTTGAGCATGTAAGTATGGATGAGAATCCCAAGTACGGTTTTAAGTGGAACACCGGAAGAATGCCTTTAGTTCCTTTAAAGAAAAATCTGGAAAAGTGGCAGCTGGGCTTAAAGGATGTGGCTTGGAACAGTATCTATCTTTGCAACCATGACCAGCCCAGAGTCATTGCCCGTTTGGGAGATGACGGAGGTCAGTACAGAGAGCGTTCCGCAAAGTGTATTGCCACCTTCCTTCATATGATGCAGGGAACTCCTTATATTTATCAGGGAGAAGAGCTGGGCATGGGAAATTATCCCTTCACCGATCCTTCCCAGTTTAGGGATTTGGAAAGTATTAATGCTTATGAAGAATTGACAGAGAAGCTTCATATCAGTCCGGAGGAGCTGTTCCCCATGATTGCCCATAAGAGCAGGGACAATGCCAGAACTCCCATGCAGTGGAACAGTGAAAAGGAAGCGGGCTTTACCACAGGAACTCCCTGGATTGCGGTAAATCCCAACTACACTACAGTGAATGCGGAGGAGCAGCTGAAGAGACCGGATTCCGTGTTCCACTACTATCAGAAGCTGATTGCGTTACGGCATAGCTCAGAGCTGATTGTGTACGGAGATTTCCATTTATTACTTCCGGAGGATCCGGATTTGTTTGTCTATGAGAGAACTCTGGGAGAAAAGAAGCTTTTGGTAGTCTGCAACGTATCGGAAAATGAGAGAGATTTCTCCATTCCGGAGGAGTTTAAGACAGGAAAGCTCTTGATTCACAATGTGGAAGAGGAAGATGCCAAGAGAGGTCACTTGCTTCCCTATGAGGCCTTTGTATTAGAGATTTAAATCAGCCGCGGCAGTTTTGTCTCGGTGGGAAAGCTGTCATTTTGTCGGCAGGATAGAATGACAGAGAAGGAAAAGTATAGTAAGGAGAAAAAATGAGAAAAGAATGGTGGCAGGAGAAGGTCGCTTACCAGATTTACCCAAAAAGCTTTAAGGATACTAAGGGAAACGGAATCGGAGACATTCGGGGAATTATCGAAAAACTGGATTATTTGAAAAGTCTGGGGATTGATATTATCTGATTTCTCCTGCTTCCTATCCCCATTGGCAGACCAGGGCTATGATATTGCGGATTACTACAAGATTGATCCCCGCTTCGGTTCCAATGAGGATATGGAGGAGCTTTTGGCGGAGGCTAAGAAAAGGGACATGCATATCCTTTTGGACTTAGTGGTAAACCATTGCTCCGATGAGCATGAGTGGTTCCAAAAGGCCGTTGCGGATCCCAAGGGGCCCTATGCGGATTATTTCTTCTTTGAAGAGGGAATCGACGGAAAGGAGCCCAATAACTGGCGTTCCTATTTTGGCGGTTCCGTTTGGGAGAAGGTACCGGGAACGGAGAACACCTATTACTTACACCTCTTCCATAAGAAGCGACTGGATTTAAACTGGGAGAATCCAAAAGCTTAGAGAAGAAATCTACAAGATGATTAATTGGTGGTTGGACAAGGGGTATCCGGTTTCCGTATTGATGCCATCCTGAATATCAAGAAGGTATTCCCCTTCAGGGACATCACTATCCTGCAGACCGAGAGGACGGTATGGCCGCCTGTACCAATATGATTTATGAGGCGGAGGGAATCGGAGAATTCCTTCGGGAAATGCGGGATCGTTGTTTCCGCCCTCACAATGCCTTTTTCTGTGGGAGAGGTCTTTAATGAAACCGAGGAGCAGATTCCGGAGTTTATCGGAGAAGACGGTTATTTTTTTCTTCCATGTTCGACTTCCGTGCCCATAGTAGCGGACATTCCGATAAGGGATGGTTTGACAATAAGCCGGTTACCCCGAACGCTTATCGGGATAACTGCTACTTAACCCTAAAAGATTGGTAAATCCCGTAGGATTTATTTCTACCGTTATTGAGAACCATGACGAGTCCAGAGGAGTAAACAGCTATATTCCGGCGGAGGACTTAAGCGATACCTCCAAGAAGTTTATTGCCACTATGCAGATGATGCAGAGGGGTCTTCCCTTTATCTATCAGGGGCAGGAAATCGGTATGGAAAATGTGATTTTCCACGACATTTCCGAGGTAGACGACATTTCCACCCTGGATGAATATAAAATCGCCTTGGAAAACGGATATAGCAAGGAAGAAGCGTTAAAGATTGTAAACCGTTATTCCAGAGACAATGCCAGAACCCCTATGCAGTGGACAGGCGGTAAGGAAGCAGGATTTACCACTGGGAAAACCTTGGCTTCCCGTAAATCCCAACTATACAAGGATTAATGTGGAAAGTCAGGAGAAGGATCCGGCTTCCGTTCTGGCCTATTACAAAGCGCTCTGTGCTCTTCGTAAGCAGGAGGAGTATAAGGAAGCGGTGGTTTATGGAGACTTTATTCCCTTCCTGGAGAAGGAAGACCGCTTTATGGCTTTCTACAGAAAGGGAGAGAAGAAAACCCTTTTGGTTTTGGGGAATTACAGAAAAGAAGAAAGAGAAGTGGAGATTCCCGGAACAATTAAGAAGGTGCTACTTTCCAATGTAGAGCCAAGAATCAACGGAAATACCGTAAAGCTTTCCGGCTATGAGGCTTTGATTTTAGAAGTGGAATAAAAAGTAAGAAAAGAGTGAGGACACAAAATCCTCACTCTTTTTCCATTTTTTTGCCACATTTTTTTTCTATTCTATGTCGTGTCAAAAGGAAAAACAGCTTCCCAAGACCATGAAATAATGCAAGTTTTCAAATAGTAAATAAAAAGAAAGAGCTAAGTCATAAGGGAAAAAGCTTTGGCTTGGTAAGGAGGTAAATTATGGCAAGAGGAAATAGAGTAGCAGGAATTGTGGCATCCGCCCTTCTTTTTCGGAGCAGTGTCCGGAGGAACTATGGTGGGCGTAAATGTGTTGGCAGACCAACACCGTTCAGAAATTGTAGCAAGCGTAAATGAGCTTACCGGACAGGAACAGAAAGAAAGTACTTCTCCCATTCAGAAAACAGTGGCAAAGGATAAGGATGATACGTCTTCCGCAAAGACTACTGCATCCGGAGAAGAAAGTGTCTCCAAGATTGCAAAGGATGCCATGTCTTCCGTAGTTTCCATCACAAATACCATTAAGTATCAGCAAAACGGATTTTCTCTTTACGGCCAGGGACAAACTCGAGAGGCGGCAGCCAGCGGTTCCGGAGTGATTATTGGGGAAAATGATAATGAGCTTCTGATTGTTACCAATAAGCATGTGGTGGAGGATTCCACTTCCCTGTCCGTACAGTTTGTGGACGGAAAGTCCTACGATGCAAAGATTAAGGGGACAGACAGTGATGTGGATTTGGCGGTGATTGCGGTTCCTTTGGATTCCATTTCCGCTGACACAAAGAAGAGTATTACTACAGCCACCTTCGGGGATTCCGATGCCTTAAGCGTAGGAGATCAGGTAGTGGCTATCGGAAATGCATTAGGGCTATGGACAGTCTGTAACCACCGGAATTATCTCAGCCAAGGATAGAGACATTCAAACGGAAAACGGTACGGAAACCGGTCTTTTACAAACTGATGCAGCGATTAATCCCGGAAACTCCGGTGGTGCTTTACTGAATATGCAGGGAGAATTAATCGGTATCAATGTGGCAAAAGTATTCCGATACCACCGTAGAGGGTATGGGCTATTCCATTCCTGCCAAGAAGGCGCAGGAAATCGTAGAGACACTTTCCAAGAGAGATACCAGAGAAAAAGGTCAAGGATGACGAAAGAGGCTATATCGGCATTCAGGGTAAAAACGGTGGACAGCAGTATTGCGGAAGCCTACAACATGCCCCAGGGAATTTACGTCTATAAGATTTTAAAGGGTGATGGTATTGATAATTCCGCTTTACAGGAAAAAGATATTATTACCAAGTTTGACGGACAGGGCGTAAGAAGCCTGGAGGATTTGGTTTCCTTGATTTCCGGCTATAAGGCAGGAGAAAAGGTGGAGGTGACTGTAAAACGTCTTTCTGCCAAGGGACAGTATGAAGAAAAGACGGTAGAAGTAACCTTAGGAAAAAACAGTACTGACAATAACTAAGAAAAGCTTCTTTCGGAGATATCTGCAAACCTTAAAGAAGATGAGATTTTTAGAAAAATGATATTTTCATAGAGGAGGCTTTAAGCTACTCCTTAATAGTAGGAAAAATGAACGGAAAATAAAAAATAAATTGTGTGATTGCGATAAAAAAAGCTTCTGAGACGAGTTCCGGAAGCTTTTTTTATGCTATACTAAACAAATATGTCTTATGATATTTTTTTCAGATGGAAGAGACAGGATACAAGACAGAAAGATGACAGAGAAAGAGAAGGCCGAAAGAACATGGGAGGAAAGTTTTTCAAAAAGAATAGGGATAGCTTTCTTTCTATGTTTTTTTCTCGGGCTTAGCTTTTTTTTCTTCCGGGAGGAAGGAAAAGGAAGGGAAAGAGAAGCCATAAAGGAGGCAGTGTCCTTTACCAAAAGAACTGCCGTTCTTACGGGGGAAGAGAAGAGAAGCTACAGAGAGGAATATGGAGAATATATTCGGTATAAAAAAATATTTCCTATCCTTCCGCCTACCCCAACAATTTTCTTTGATGCATACCTGTATCCGAAAGAACGACAGAAGGAGGTTCTGGGCACCATCCTGTATTTTCATGGAGGCGGTTTTGTGTCCGGCAGTAAAAATGTTGTGGACCAGCATCCCTATTTTTCTGGAATGGCTGAAGAACGGATTCCAAGTCATAGCCATTGACTATGCTCTGGCGCCGGAGTATCCCTATCCTATCGCCCTGAGGCAGGCTGCCGCTGCCGTAAAAACCATAGTGCAAAAGCAGGATATTTTAGGAATTGATCCGAATAAGCTTATTATTCTGGGAGACAGTGCAGGAGCTGCACTGGGAGGACAGTTTATCCTTAGCCAGCTGGATGATAAATACAGAAAAAAAGATTAAAGGTGGAAGAGGTTTTTGGAAGGGGAAAGGGCAGGATTTGCGGCTTTATCTCTCTTTCCGGTCTCCTGGATACTACCCGTTACGGGCAAACCAATTCGATAGAAAAACAATTCTTATTTTCGAAACTGGGGAATTGCCTATTTTTCAGGAAAAAGATTTGGAAAAGGGAAAAAAAGGCGAAGGAAGCCTCTGTTTTGCAAAAATATTGAAAAAAAGCTTTCCTCCCACTTTTCTGTCAGACGGAAACCTGGGATCCTTTCAGGAACAGGGGAAGGACTTTCAAAGAAAGCTCCGTCAAATCGGTGTTCCGGTGGAAAGCTATTTTCCCGGTAAAAATGAGGGGAATTGCCCTCATGACTTTGAATTGCAAGTGCATAGACCGGAGGCGGAACGGCTTTTAAGAAGACAAATCGCCTTTGCGAAGAATCTGCTTTCCTAAGAAATTCAATTCACTTTTGATAAAAATGCAGTTTATGGGAGACGAAGTCATTTTTTTGTGGAGAGTGTTTCTCAAGAAATTTTCAATACCGCTGTTGTACAGGAAGGGAAATATGATCAAAGATAAACAAAAACAGCTAAATCAATTACAGGTCCTCTTCGACGGAATCGTCATAGCTTTGGCCTATTTTTTTGGCATGGTATTTTTGCGATTAAGAATCCTATTTTTTTCCGGAGGGCCATGGCGTACTTTCTCCTAAGGTGTATTTTTACCGCCCTGCTTCCCCTGATTCCGGGATATTTAATTTTGTATTGGATTTTCGGACTTTATCATCCTATGCGTACCATGCGGATGAAAAATGTGCTTTTTCGCATTATTCAAGCCAACAGTGTGGGGCTTTTGATTTCCGCCTCTCTTTTCTTTGCCTTTCGTAAATCCGGCTATTTTGAACATTTCTCTACCAAGGTGCTGTTCTATAACTATCTTGGCAATATTTGTTTAAATACCTTGGAGCGTTATGGTTTAAGAAGATTCCTGGCCACTCTTCGAAAGAAGGGCTTTAACCAAAAGCACCTGATTCTAGTGGGATTTTCCGCGGTTTCCAACCGTTTTATCGACGCTTGTAAAAGGAATCCGGATTGGGGCTATACCATTTACGGTATTGTGGATGATTTTGCGGAGAAGGGAGAGTCCTATAGAGGGGTATCCGTAATCGGAAAAATCAAGGAGCTGGGAGACTTCCTGGCTCAAAAACACCATTGACGAGATTGCGATAACCCTGCCCCTTGCCGCTTATGAAAAGCTTCCGGGAATTGTGGCGGTTTGTGAAAAATCCGGAGTCCATACCAAATTTTTTTACCGGACTATCAGGAGATTATTCATTCCAAGCCCATTGCGGAGGATTTGGACGGACTTCCTGTCATCAATATTCGTAATGTTCCCTTGACGGATCCCTTTAATGCTTTTGTGAAGCGACTGATGGATATTTTCGGTGCCCTGGTGGGCATCATCCTTTTCGGCCCCCTGATGCTGCTGGTGGCGCTTTTGATTCGACTGGATTCCAGCGGCCCCATCATTTTCAAGCAGGAAAGAGTGGGCAGGCATAATCTTCCCTTTCAAATGTATAAATTCCGCTCTATGCGGGTACAGACCGTGGAGGAAGAAAAAGAAGGGCTGGACGGTAAAGGGAGACCCCAGAGTTACCTGGATTGGGAAAATTATCCGAAAAACCTCTATTGATGAGCTTCCCCAATTTTTCAATGTCCTAAGGGGGGATATGTCTCTCATCGGTCCCAGACCGGAGAGAACCCAGTTTGTGGAGCAGTTTAAAGAACAGATTCCCCGTTATATGATTAAGCATCAGGTTCGACCGGGGATGACTGGATGGGCGCAGGTGAACGGTTTCCGAGGAGATACTTCCATAGAGGGAAGAATCCGTTGTGACCTTTGGTATATTGAAAACTGGAGCCTTTCTTTTGATATTCGCATACTCTTTTTAACCCTATGGAAAGGATTTATTAACAAAAATGCCTATTAATTTTTTTGTGTTTTTCATGGTATTATACCTTGATTCCTGTAAAATAAGCTTTGAAATCAATTTGGAGGAGTAGTGGCATTAGAACAGAATAAGGGAGAAGACCTCATAGTCATAGTGGAAATAAAGAGAGCAATCATAGCTCTTCAGCGGAAGTAAAGAACGCATCGGAAATAAAGAAGAGGGAGAGTGCTCCCCTTTCCGAGAAAGAGCAGGATTTAAAGGCACAGATTGCAAGAGGAAAGCGCTTGCAGGAAGACCGCCCTACAGGAAGAGAGCAGGGGAAGGAAGATCTGTCTTTTTGGATAAGAAGTTATCCCAAGAAGGAAAGAGAGAGAAAAATGTAGACTTCTATATTCTTCCCAAAGAAAGAAATGAGGAGAAACGCAAGAGTTCTTTGGATATTTTGCAGGTAAATTCTCCGGACCAGATCGAGGAAGAGCTGGAAGAGTATTATGATGAGAAGAATAAAAAGAAGAAATCTTTGTGGAAGAAGGTTCTTCTGATTTCCGTTATCGAAATTCTCACTTTGATTTTAATTTTCTGTACCGGTTATGTGGTTCGTTATATGAATATTAAGCCGGATGTACAGTTTAATACAAAGAACGTGAAGAATGACAATATCGATGTCAAAAAGCAGGAGCAGATGCAGGGCTACTGGACCATTGCCGTTTTCGGTGTTGATTCCCGTGATGGCGGAGTGGGTCGTGGAGCCAATGCGGATGTGCAGATTATTGTTTGTATTGACAGGGGTACGGGAGAGGTAAAGCTGGCTTCCGTATTCCGTGACACCTATTTGAATCTGGCAGCAGGCTCCCGTTTTGCCAAGATTAACGAGGCTTATGCGGACGGCGGTCCGGAACAGGCGGTTGCGGCCCTCAATAAAAATCTGGATTTGGATATTGAACACTATGCCACCTTTAACTGGAGAGCAGTAGCGGATGTGATTACCATGCTGGGGGGAGTGGATATTGACATTACCCAGAAGGAATTCCGTTACATGAATGCCTATATTCATGAGACCAGTATTGAGTCCAAGGTCAATGAGAAGAATCCTGCGGCGGAGTATATCAAGGGACCGGGAATGCAGCATTTGGACGGTGTACAGGCGGTAGCATATGCCAGACTTCGTTACATGGATGATGACTTTACCAGAACCAAGAGACAAAGAGAGGTTATCTCTCAGGTTCTTGCCAATGCCAAAAAGGCGGATTTAGCCACCTTGACCAATGTTATTGACACCGTTCTTCCTCAGATTGCCTTTAATGTAGATGTGGGAGATATTTTAGAGCTGGCTAAGGGTGTTAACCGATACAATATTGTAGGTTCCGAAGGCTTTCCCTATGATTTAACCACACAAATGATGGGAAAGAAGGGAGACTGCGTTATTCCCTCAGAGCTTTGGCCTCCAACGTAACCAAGCTTCATGCATATCTCTTTAATGATACGGATTATAAGCCCTCTGTCGCAGTTTGGACCCTACAGTGACAAGATTGCGGAGGATTCCGGAAGCTATAAGAAAGGAAGAGGAGACAGCGACAGCGGCTCCAAAAAGAAGAAGTCCTCAGAAGACAGAGAGGAAGAGGAGAACAGTAAAAAGAAGAAGAGCTCCTCAGAAGAAAGCGGAAAGAAGAAATCTCAGTCCGAGGAGAGTTCCGAGTCCAGGAAGTCCAAGACAGAGACGGACAGCAACGGAAAAACCGTAGAAAGTACCAAGAATTCCGAATCCAAGCAGGAAAGCAAAGAGAGCAAGAAGGGCGAAATTCAGTACACGGAAGAAAGTACTACGGAGAAAAACAAGAAAATCACGGAAGAAAAGCAAGAAATCCAACGAAGAGACGAAGAAATCCGCTGAAGAGACGAAGAAAAAAGGAAAATAATGCTGAACTGAGCATCGGCAATAATCCGCCTACTGCGGCAAGCTCCCAAAATTCCGGAGAGAATCCGGGACCGGGAGATATTGTAGATTAGCGTTTTGCAAAAAATGAATGAGGGAAGAGGGAGAGCTATGGAACTGAAGGACTCAAAGGCCAAAAGGGACTTTTATACAATCGGGAATGGAATTTGTTTACTCTACCTTGTATTGATGCTTTTGGTTTTTCCCCTCTATTCCCGGGATAAATACTTTGATATTCTCCAGGCCCGTTTTGATTTTTTTCTGGATTTGCAGCAGTGTTTTTCCGTACTGCTCTTTTGCCTTTGTGGCTTTTGTATTCTTTGACCTTAAAGAAGGAAGAACGAAAAGAGATTCTTCCTTCTCTTTTTTGGAAGAAGGAAGAGGGAAAGAAAAAGCCCTTATTTGCTACGGACCTTCCCTTTTGTCTTCTGATTCTCCTCTTTTTCCTTTCCATGTTCCTTTCCGGATATCCTTATGAAACCTGGTGGGGAAGCACGGGAAGATATATGGGGGTTCTGACCTGGTTACTTTTTCTTTACGGTATATCTTGGGCTTAGTCGATTTTATCGTTTTAAAAAGTTTCATCTTCTTCTCTTTTCTGTGGGTGTGATTTTACAGTGCTTATGGGGCATCAGTGATTTTTTTACATGATGAACTATATGCATTTCTTTGATAATGTTTCCGACTTATCCAAGTGGGCGATGTTTGCCGGACCGGTGGGCAATATCAACGGCTATACCAGCCTTGTCTTATTTTATGCCTGCCTCTATATCGGCTTGTATTTGCAGGAAAAGGAGCTTCGTTGGAAGCACTTCTTTATGGGGATGATGTTGCTTTGCCACATTGCTACAATCTTCGGAAGCAGTGACAATGCGGTTCTCGGGTATTTTATTGTTTTTTTCTGCTTTTTGCCGTTTTTCTGCTGGAAGGATAACAAAAGCTTCGGAACCTGTCTTTCCGTGTATTTTTTTATTTTTTTCCTTTCTCTGAAGCTGGCCGTGCTTCTTGCGGGGAAGGGACAAAGTATTCTGCAGATTTCTCCACCGGGTTTCCTCTTTTCCATGGGAAAGACGATTCTTCCTTATCTGGGGATGGGACTCTCCGGCATCCTTTGGGCTATAGGAAGATTCAGCAAGAAGGAATTGTCCATGAAGCTTTTCAAGAGGCTTTATGTCCTGCTTTTAGTCCTGTTCTTTATGGCGGGAGCCTATGCCATCTATGATGTAAATGTAGCCCACCGCTATCCGGTGCTGGAACAGTTCAGCCAATTTTTACGCTTTGATGATTCCTGGGGAACAGGCAGAGGTTTTATCTGGAGGATGGGTATGGAATACTTCCGGGACAAGATGCCTATGCTTAAGAGACTCTTCGGCTATGGTCCGGACGGATATTTTATGCTGACGAATGACAATTATAAGGTGGAAGTGGAACAGGCCGGTATGGGACTGATCGACAGTATCCATAATGAATACCTGAATTTGCTTTTGACCATCGGCGTTTTTGGACTTTTAGCCTATCTTTATTTCCTGAAAAATGTCTTCACCGTATTTTGGAAGAAAGAGACTGAGAATGTGGCGGAAGCAACTTTCGGACAAACTGCCTTTCCCTTTGCGGTAAGTCTGGCTTATCTGGCTTACCTCGTTCAGGCTAGTATTAATATTGCCGTACCTATAGTGATGCCTATTGTGATGCTTCTGTGCTTTTTGGGAATTGCCGGAAAGAGAGCGGAATAAAAAAGGGAGCTGTACAGCTCCCTTTTAAATATTTTAAGGTATTATTCTTCCGGCTCGATTAAGCCGTAGCTGTTAGCCTTTCTCTTATAGACTACATTGACTTTGCCGGTGTTGCCGTCCTGGAAAACAAAGAAGCTGTGTCCCAGAAGTTCCATCTGCAGGCAAGCTTCTTCTGCAGTCATAGGCTTTAAATCAATGTGCTTGGTACGAACAATCTTGATTTCTTCCTCGTCCTGTGCCGGCTTCTCTTCGATAAACTCCGAACTGAAGTCGGATGCGGCCTGATGACGCTGGATTAATTTATTCTTGTATTTACGAATCTGCCGCTCCAGAACATCCACTACAAGGTCAATGGACTGGTACATATCCGGGGTAGCTTCCTCTGCACGGATAACGCTTCCTTTTACAGGGATGGTTACCTCGATTTTCTGCATATCCTTTTGGGTAGAAAGTGTTACGTTACAGGGAGTTTCCGCCTGGAAAAACTTGTCCAGCTTCCCTAACTTCTTCTCCACGCCATTTTTTAGTCCATCGGTTAGACTAAGGTTTCTTCCGGTAATGGTAATTTTCATAAAAAATTCCTTCCTTTCTCAGTTGTCCAAAAGAATTTCTTCTTTTCTTGAGTATAGCATTTTTTTTGATGCAGTGGTATGAAAATCTTGTGAATAATCAACAAATCTGTATGGCGGAAACACCTTGAATAAGCTTGGAACTAATGGTAGAATCTATGAGTTATAGATTTATACGGAACCATACAGAGATTGTATGGAGAAGGAGTATAGGATAATGAATCTTTTCGAGAAAATATTTGGTACCCACTCACAGAGAGAATTGAAGCTGATCCAACCTAAGTTAGACAAGATCCTTTCTTTACAGAGCACGATGGCTGCTATGTCCGAGGAAGAGCTTAAGGGACAGACAGAGAAATTTAAAAATCGTTTGGCACAGGGAGAGACCCTGGATGACTTACTGCCTGAAGCCTTTGCTACCGTTAGAGAAGCGGCTAAGAGAGAGCTGGGTATGGAACATTTCCCCGTACAGTTGATTGGTGGAATCGTTCTTCATCAGGGACGTATTGCGGAGATGAGAACGGGAGAAGGAAAGACCCTGGTGTCTACCTGTCCCGCTTATTTGAATGCACTTGCCGGAAATGGCGTTCATGTCGTTACCGTAAACGATTACTTGGCTAAGCGTGACTCCGAGTGGATGGGAAGAGTACACCGTTACCTTGGCTTAACCGTCGGTACGGTTTTGAATGAAATGTCCACGGAGGAAAGACAGGCGGCCTATGCTTGTGATATTACCTATGTAACCAACAATGAATTGGGCTTTGATTACTTGAGAGACAACATGGCGATTTACAAGAGCCAGCAGGTACTTCGGGGCTTAAACTATTGTATTATCGATGAGGTGGACTCCGTTTTAATCGATGAGGCGAGAACACCTTTGATTATTTCCGGACAGTCCGGAAAGTCCACCAAGCTCTATGAGCTTTGTGACATTTTGGCACAACAGCTGGAAAGAGGAGAAGAGTCCGCCGAGTTTTCCAAGATCAATGCGATTTTGGGAGAAGAAATTGAAGAGACCGGAGACTTTATCGTAAATGAGAAGGAAAAGACCGTAAACCTTACCCAGCAGGGTGTGGAGAAGGTGGAGAAGTACTTCCATATTAACAACCTGGCGGATGCGGAGAACCTGGAAATCCAGCACAACATTATCCTGGCTTTAAGAGCCCATAACCTGATGTTCAGAGATAAGGACTATGTGGTTAAGGATGATGAGGTTTTAATCGTTGACGAATTTACCGGACGTATTATGAACGGTCGTCGTTATTCCGACGGTTTGCATCAGGCAATCGAGGCCAAGGAGCATGTACAGGTAAAGAGAGAGTCCAGAACCCTGGCTACCATTACCTTCCAGAACTTCTTCAACAAGTTCAAGAAGAAGGCCGGAATGACCGGTACTGCCCTAGACCGAGGAAAAAGGAGTTCAGAAACATTTACTCCATGGACGTTATCCAGATTCCTACCAACAGACCGGTACAGAGAATTGATTTGGATGATGCGGTATATAAGTCTAAGAAGGAAAAGTTCCAGGCGGTAGTGGATGAGATTCAGGCTATCCATGAGACCGGAGCCCCGGTACTGGTAGGTACCATTGCCATTGAAACCTCCGAGCTTTTATCCTCCATGCTTCGGAAGAGAGGCATTAAGCACAATGTCTTGAACGCCAAGTTCCATGAGCAGGAGGCGGCTATCGTAGCGGAGGCCGGTGTACACGGTGCGGTGACCATTGCCACCAACATGGCAGGTCGTGGTACCGATATTAAGCTGGATGATGAGGCAAAGGCTGCCGGCGGTCTTCATATCGTTGGTACGGAGCGTCACGAGTCTCGAAGAATCGACAATCAGTTAAGAGGTCGTGCCGGAAGACAGGGAGACCCGGGACAGTCCCAGTTCTTCATTTCTTTGGAAGATGACTTGATGCGTCTCTTCGGTTCCGAAAGATTGATGGGCATGTTTGAGGCTCTGGGTGTACCGGATGGAGAACAGATTCACCATAAGATGCTTTCCAATGCCATTGCCAAGGCACAGGAAAAGATTGAGTTAAACAACTATGGCATCCGTGAAAACCTCTTAAAGTATGATGAGGTTAACAACGATCAGAGAGATGTCATTTATACTGAGAGAGAAAAGGTATTGGAGGGGGACAATATGCGTCCTCTCATTGTACGCTTTATCACGGATACGGTGGATAATTATGTTGCCGAGTGTATCGGAGAGGGACAGACTCCCAAGGAATGGGATTTGTCCGGCTTGAATGACACACTGATGAGCATTATTCCTTTAAAGAAGTTAAGACTTACGGAAGAGGAATATGAGAACATGACCGGAGATGAGCTGAGCCAGAGATTGAAGGAAGAGGCCATTCGTCTTTATGAGCAGAAGGAGGCGGAGTTCCCGAATCCTGAGCAGATGAGAGAGGCGGAGCGAGTAATTCTTCTGAAGGTTATGGATCAGAAGTGGATGAGCCATATCGATGACATGGATATTTTAAGAGACGGTATCGGCTTGCAGGCATACGGACAGAAGGATCCGCTGGTAGAATACAAGATTGCCGGTTATGAGATGTTCCAGAATATGATGAGAAGCATTCAGGAAGAAACCATCCGTGTGCTGTACCAGATTAAGTTGGAGCAGAAGGTGGAAAGAGAGCAGGTGGCAAAGCCATTGGCAACCAATAGAGATGAATCTGCGGTAAGAAGTCCGAAGCAAAGAGAAGGCAGAAAGATTTATCCCAACGATCCATGCCCCTGCGGTTCCGGAAAGAAGTATAAGCAGTGCCACGGCGCGAACCTCTATCAGAAGAATTAATTGCCCTTCAGAGGAGCCGTTGCAGTAAGAATTAAGATCCAAAAAGCAAGAATCAATAGAGTAAATAGTAAGAAGAGCATGAGAAAGGAGCCTCTGTGATCGAGTTTGATCAATTTAAATCAGAACTTTCCTCCAAGGAAGAGCCCTTGCAGCAGTTGGAAGCTGCCCTGGACTTGGATACCAAGAGAAAAAGAATCATAGAGTTGGACCGTATGATGGAGGAACCCGATTTTTGGGGGATCCGGAGAAGGCCAACAAGCTTTCCACAGAGGCGAGACATTTGAAGGACGAGCTGGAAGGCTTTTTACCGCACTAAAAAGGCAATTATGAGGATATTGAAGCCCTGATTCAGATGGGGAAAGAGGAAAATGATGATTCCGTAATTCCGGAGATTCGGGAATTACTGGACAGCTTTTCCGAAAGATTGGATCAGATGAATACCACCCTCCTTCTGTCCGGAGAATATGACAGCATGAATGTTATCCTTCGTTTAAATGCCGGAGCAGGCGGAACGGAAGCCAATGACTGGGCAGGCATTCTTTACAGAATGTACACCAGATGGGCGGAACGCCACGGTTTTACGGTGAAGATTTTAGACTATCTGGACGGGGATGAGGCCGGCATTAAGTCCGTAACTATGGAAGTGGTGGGAGAGTATGCCTACGGCTACCTTCGCCCGAGTCCGGCATTCATCGTCTGGTGCGTATCTCCCCCTTTAATGCCCAGGGAAAGCGACAGACCTCCTTTGTATCCTGTGACGTTATGCCGGATATTGAGACGGATATCGATATTGAGATTCGGGAAGAGGACATTAAGATGGAGGTTTTCCGTGCCTCCGGTGCGGGTGGACAGCACATTAACAAGACCTCCTCTGCAGTTCGTCTGATTCATATTCCCACCGGCTTTGTGGCAGCCTGTCAGGAGGAACGTTCTCAGCTTCAGAACAAAAACAAGGCCATGCAGATGTTAAAGACCAAGCTTTATCTGAAGGAAAAGGAAGAGCAGGAAGCGAAGCTTGCGGGCATTCGAGGAGAAGTGAAGGATAACGGCTGGGGATCCCAGATTCGTTCTTATGTTTTACAGCCATATCGTATGGTAAAAGACCTGCGTACCGGGGAAGAAAGCGGCAATACGGATGCGGTTTTGGATGGAGACATCGATCGTTTCATTTCCGCTTATCTGAAGTGGATGCAGTTGGGCTGTCCGGATCGAAAGATTGCGGGAAATGACTAAAACAGGGAAAAGTTTCTTAGGAGAAGAAAGGGGCGAATGAGATGAAGATTGCTATCATGGGCTACGGAACCATCGGATCCGGCGTGAAAGAAGTGCTGGATATGAACAGAGCACAGATTGAGAAAAAAAGGGCGGAGAAGGTATTGAAATAAAGTACATTCTGGCCAGAAAAAGAGCATATTCCCGGTGTGGAGGATGCCTTGGTCACTACAGATTTTTCCGTCATTGAAAATGATCCGGAAGTGGAGCTTGTGGTAGAATCCATCGGAGGAATTCATCCGGCTTACGAGTATATTAAAAGCTGTCTGGAAAAAGGGTAAGCATGTGGTAAGCTCTAACAAGGCGGTGGTGGATGCCTGCGGTTCCAAGCTGATTCGTACGGCGAAGGAGCATAACTGCAACTTCTATTTCGAGGCTTCTGTAGGAGGCGGAATTCCGGTTATTCGTACCCTTTACCATAACTATGCCGGAGAAAATGTGACGGAAATTACCGGTATCTTAAACGGTACCACCAACTTCATCTTAACCAAGATGAGGGAGGAAGGCTCCAGCTTTGAGGACACCTTGAAGGAAGCACAAAGACTGGGCTATGCGGAAAGAGATCCCTCTGCGGATATCGACGGCTTTGATACTTCCAGAAAGACTGCCATCCTCCTTTCCATGACCTCCGGCAATCGTTGCCGCCACGAGGACATTTACACGGAAGGAATCCGTAATGTCAGTGATATTGATATGGCTTACGCCAAGGCCTTAGGATACAGCATTAAGCTTTTGGGTTCCGTACAGACTGTGGAGGACAAGTATTTTGCTTATGTAGCCCCCATGATGGTGGAGGAGCAGGATCCTCTCTATCCGGTAAATGGAGTGTATAACGGGATTCGTATCGTAGAAATTGCCTGGGAACCACCATGCTTTACGGCATGGGAGCCGGTAAGCTGCCTACTGCCAGTGCGGTAGTTTCCGATATTATTGCGGCAGTGCGTCATAAAAGTAATTTCCAGGGAATCGGCTGGTCCGATAAAATGATTGAAATAGAGCCCATGGGCGGAAATGCTTTCCGTTATTTTCTTCGCGTTGAAGGGACGGAAGAAGGAATTGAGAAGGAATTAAAGAGCTACTTCGTAGAGGATGGAAAGGTAAAGGTTCATGTTCTTCCCGGACGAAAGGATGAATTTGCCATCATTTCCGATATTCTTTTCGAAGAAGATTTTCTGGCTCGTCTTTCCGCCTTCGAGGATGAAACCGGAAGGAGAGTATTCCACTACCTTCGTGTAAATTCCGGTTCAGAGGAATAAGAAGATATCGTCAGCTAGCCGCAGACAGAAATGAGAGCTTCTTTTTGGGAATATCGCTTTAGATGGAACTCGATGACATAGGTCTTGCCTACGCCATCGAGTAAGAATAAAGAAACGCTGGCGTCTAAGGCACCAGCGTTTTTGTGAATAGGAGCAAGGAATGGAGTGGATTAGCAATAGTGAGGAAGAAAGCTATCAGTTGGCCTTTCGCCTGGGACAGAAGGCCAAAAAAGGCGAGATTTATTGCCTGGAGGGAGACCTTGGGGTAGGAAAGACCGTCTTTGCCAAGGGCTTTGCCAAGGGCCTGGGGGTTTCGGAAAATGTAGACTCCCCACCTTTACCATCGTGAAGGAATATCAGGGAGAAAAAAGCTCTATCATTTCGACCTCTACCGTATCGTAGATCCGGAGGAGCTTTGGGAAATCGGCTTTCAGGACATGCTTTCCGGGGAGGGCATTGCTTTAATGGAATGGGCCAGTCAGGTCAGGGAGGATATTCCTCCGGAAGCCAAATGGATTTATATTGAGAAGGATTTAAGTCAGGGATTTTCCTTTCGGAGAATCCGTATGGAAGATAGTGGTGAAGAGAAGTAGAGTAAGAAAAACTATGAAAGTTTGTGGAAAAACTCTTTAACAGAGAATAGGAAATAGAGTAAGCTGCGAAATAGCGTAATCTATGAAAGAAAAGGATAAAAAATGATAAGCTTAGCTTTAGATGCCTCCGGACGAGTTTCCGGGGTTTGTCTTGTAAAGGACGGACAGATTTTAGGGGAGATGGATTTACAAATCGGGCTCACCCACTCTGAAACCTTACTGCCTCTTTGTATCAGTCTTTTGGAGCATTGCAAGGTTTCTTTAGAAGAGGTGGATCAGATTTTTCCTGTGCAAGGGTCCGGGCTCCTTTACCGGTCTTAGAATCGGAGCGGCAACAGGAAAGGGGACTGGCTTTTAGCCGGAAATATTCCCTCTATGGAATCAGTACTCTGGAAATGTTGCAGGAAAAATCTGAGTTTTTACAAAATCCCATCCATGTGCTTTTTGGATGCCAGAAGAGGACAGGTTTATACCGCATCTTATCGCTTGGGCAGTGCATTTCTCCTGAAAGGGCGGTGAGTATTGAGGAGCTTCTTGCCTTTTGCAAAAAGAACAGGAAGGGCGACAGATTTTTCTTGGGGACGGCATTTTTCCCTATAGAAAGCAGATTGAAGAAAGCCTGGGAAAAGGATCGTTGCCTGTTCCCCAATCCTCAGAATGCCCTGCAAAGAGCCGCTTCCTGGCTTTTACTGGGAGAAAAGAAAAAGGCGGAAGGCTTGGAGTCGGGATTTCATTTGGAATATTTGAGAAAGCCTCAGGCGGAAAGAGAAAAGGAAGCAGGGGCTTTAAAGGATTTTCAGATTGTGCAGGAAGAGGCATACAAGGATTTAGGAAAAACCAAGGATAAGCTGATTGCCAGGAACTATCCTATTCACGAATAAAGTGGCAGGCGGAAAGGAAATGGACCAAGGAGGAGAAATGCTTTTTCGGTACATGGAAGTACGGGATGTGGAGAGATTTGGGGAGATGGATCAAGCACTTTTTGGCAGTATGGCCTATTCCCGGCAGGATTTCCTCCGTGCTGTAGAGGGAAAAATACGATAGAGCCATAGTTTTGGCGGAGGAAGAGGAAATCTTGGGCTATGCAATTCTAAGAGTCTTAGGCGTAGAAGGAGAGTTGGAGAGCATTGCCGTGAAGAAGAAGCATCAAGGTAAGGGCTTTGGGAAGCAACTGCTTCGGGAAATTCTCTCTATCGGAGATCGGGAAGCCATTCAGAAAATATTTTTAGAGGTAAGGGAAAGCAATTCCCCTGCCAGGGGTAATCTATGAACGAGAGGGGATTTCGGGCCTTTTCCAAAAGAAAGGCGTATTACTGAGACCCGGAAGAGGATGCCATCCTCATGGAAAGGACGATACAATAAATTATGTTAGAATTATGTTTACTGGGAACCGGCGGAATGATGCCCCTACCCAAGCGCTGGCTCACCAGCTTAATGTTACGCTGTAACGGGTCCAGTCTCTTGATAGATTGTGGAGAGGGAACCCAGATTGCCATGCGGGAGAAGGGATGGAGCCCCTATAGCATTGATACCATCTGCTTTACCCACTACCATGCGGATCATATTTCCGGACTTCCCGGAATGCTTCTCAGCATGGGAAATGCGGAGCGAACCAAACCGGTGACCATGATCGGTCCCAAGGGACTGGCCAGGGTTGTGAATGGGTCATGGAGCATTGCGCCGGAACTGCCTCTTGCCATCGAATATATAGAAATTCAGGAAGAAGAGCAGAGATTTTCCTGTGAAAGCTTTCAGCTGGAGGCTTTTAAGGTGCAACACAGTATTCCATGCTTTGGGTATAAAATCACTATTCCCAGATCCGGAAAATTTTCCGTAGAGCGGGCAAGGGAGGCTGGAATTCCGGTTTCCTGCTGGAATCGTCTGCAACATGGAGAAGCGGTAGAGTATGAGGGCAGTCTTTTTACCCCGGATATGGTCATGGGAGAGGCAAGACGAGGGATTTCCGTGGTCTATTGTACCGATACCAGACCGATTCCCAGAATAGCCGAAAAGGCGAAGGATGTGGATTTGTTTATCTGTGAAGGAATGTACGGGGAGGAGGATAAACTCTCCAATGCCAAGAAGCATAAGCACATGACTATGGAAGAGGCAGACCATCTTAGGACGGGAAGCTCAGCCCAGAGAAATGTGGCTACCCACTATTCTCCTTCGGAAGTTTATCCGGAGCAGTATAAGGACAAATTCAGCCATATTTTTTTCCGGTGAAATTTGCAAGAGATGCATGGAGCAAGGACATTTCTTTGAAGAAGAGAAGAAGGAAAATAAAGCTGAAAATGAAGTAAAGAACAGGATAGGGTAATTCAATGCACAAGAAGATTGTAACAATCTGTGTGATGAGATTCTGAATTTAGGAAATATAGAAAGAGTACAGTTTTATGGAAGATGTTTTGATTCTGGGAATCGAAAGCGCCTGTGATGAAACCACGCGGCAGTAGTAAAAAACGGAAAGGAAGTACTTTTCCAATGTGATTTCCTCTCAGGTGGCTCTACATGCGGAGTTTGGCGGAGTGGTGCCTGAGATTGCTTCCCGTAATCATTTGGAAAAAGATTGATGAGGTGATTCGTCTGGCAATGGAAGAGGCGGGAAAAAGTTTTTCCGATCTTACGGCGGTGGCGGTAACCTACGGTCCGGGATTGGTAGGTTCCCTTTTGGTGGGAGTTTCCGAAGCCAAGGCTCTGGCCTATGCCATTCAGAAACCCTTGATTCCGGTACATCATATTGAAGGACATATTGCGGCAAATTATCTTGCTCATCAGGATTGTATTCCTCCCTATGTTTGCCTGGTGGCCAGCGGTGGACACAGTCATTTACTGTATGTGGAGGACTACGGAAAAATCAAAATCTATGGAAGAACCAGAGATGATGCGGCGGGAGAAGCCTTCGACAAGATTGCCAGAGCCGTGGGACTGGGATATCCCGGAGGCCCAAAGCTGGAGCAGAGTGCGAAAGAGGGAGACCCCTTTGCCTATCATTTTCCCAAGGCAAAACTGGATACTCCCTACGACTTTAGCTTCTCCGGTGTAAAATCTGCGGTTTTAAATGAGCTAAACCATAAGAAAATGTTGGGAGAAGAAATCAGGGTGGCAGACCTTTGTGCCTCTTTTCAGGAGGGAGTCTGTGAGGACTTGGCAGAAAAATGTCTACAGCTTGCTCTGGATTTAGGGGTATCCAAAATGGCTGTGGCGGGAGGCGTCTCCGCAAACGGCTGTCTTAGAAGGAAGATGGAGGAGAAGGCGAAGGCCCACGGTTTAGCTTTTTACTGCCCAAGCCCTGTGCTATGCACGGACAATGCGGCAATGATTGACGGCAGCACCTACTATGATTATCAGGCAGGAAAAACGAGGGAGGCTTCTTTAAATGCTTATCCTTCCTTAGCTTTAACGGAAGGCTAGAGCATAGAAGGAATTCCGGCGCTAAAAGAGTGCAGAAAAGAACGCAGAAAAGAATGCAGAAAAGAACGCATATAATTATTCGGAATAGAAAAACCTTGGAGCTGAACGGAAAGGAGCATGGGAGGGAAGAATGCCAAATCAAAGAGAAATTACCGTCATCCTTCTGATGGCCGGAAAAAGGAAGCCGCATGGGATGCAAGGAAAAAAAGCAATTTCTGTCCTTTCAGGGAAAGCCTTTATATTATTCCGCCCTGCAAAAGTTTTGCAGCTGGAACAGGTGCAAAGAAATCCTTTTGATTCTTTCCAAGGAAGATAAAGAAAGGGTGGAAGGAGAGCTTAAGCAATGGAGGGAAGAGCTGGGGCTTCGGCTCTTAGAAGGAGAATCTGCACAGTGTAAAGAGGAGCTCGCTTCTTCATTTTCTCCACTTACACAGGAAGGTATAGCAGTTTCCTTGATTGAGGGGGGAGCAGAGCGCTACTGGTCTGTTTACTCCGCCTTGGAATTTTTGAAAAATAGGGAAGCGAATAAAGAAAAGCATAGAAAAGAGCAGGAGATAGAGCATGGAGAAAGCAAAAATCTTCAAACCGAGCTCTCTTTTTATCCATGACGGGGCACGGCCTTGCTTTTAGTTTAGACCTATGCGAAAGAATCTATGAAGCTCGAAAGTCCTATGGGGCGGTAATTCCGGGACTTCCGGTGACAGATACCATTAAGCGAGTGGAGAAGGGGATTGTGCAGGAAAGCGTGGATAGAAGCAGTCTTTACAGGATTCAGACTCCTCAAGCCTTTTCCTTTCCCCTACTTTGGGAAGCCTATAAGACTTTCTTAGAGAAGAAAGAGGAGGGGCTATCCATTACGGATGATGCCATGATGGTGGAGGCATTTAGCAAAGAACAGCCCTACTTGGTTTTAGGGGAAGAGAAGAACCAAAAAAATTACGGTGCCTGAAGATTTGATTTATCTAAAATTTTTAGAAGAGCATCATAAACAATAACATGAAATCGTTTTAAATCAGACAATAGCGTAAGAAAGGATAAAGCCAGATGATTCAAGACCTGGGACAACATCATTTTCAAAACCAATATCACCCTGAAAAAAAGCCCGGGAAAGAGGATTATTTCCTTTCCTTTTCAGGAAAGTCGGTTTTGGTTAAAAGAGAGTCGGGAAAGAAGGTGGATCCTTCAGATGCTATCATGAGTGGAGACGGTTTAAGCCTAAGATGTCCGGAGGAGAGGGCTTTTTCCTTTTATAAAAATCAAAGAGTATTTGTCCTCCTTTTCCCAAGGAGAGAGAGGAAGTACAGGAAAATGCCTTATCCCGAAAGGGAGAGCAGCAGGCCATGGGAAATGACTGGAGAAAGTCCTTTATCTATCTTTTTTCTTTGGACGGACAAGACTATTATCTGCTGAAAGATATGGTGGAATTCGGAGAATATCTTTCCTTGGAAGAGTTGCGTCGGGAGTTTAAAGGACCAAAAGTCACTGCTGTTTTTAGCCAATACAGGGATGCATCTCTTTCATTTTTACCAAAAGCACCGTTATTGTGGCGTCTGCGGCACAAAGATGGAGAAGGATCAAAGAGAACGGGCAATGCGTTGTCCCAACTGTCAGGAGGTCTTCTATCCGAAGATTATGCCGGCGGTTATTGTGGGAATCATTCATAAGGATAAAATCCTTTGCACAAGATATGCTAACAGATTAAGCTATCTGCCCGCCCTTGTGGCAGGCTTTATCGAGATTGGCGAGACTGCGGAGGAAGCGGCGATTCGGGAAGCCATGGAAGAAACCGGAGTTCCCATTAAGGAAGTAAAGTATTATAAATCCCAACCCTGAGGGAATGGCGGATGACTTGCTCTGGGATATTTTTGCAAAAGTGGATGAGGAAAAAGGCTTCTTTACGGAGACGGGAGAGGTTCAGATTATTCGAGAGGAGGAAGAGCTTTCCAGCGCTGTGGCTTAGTCGGGAAGAGGTAGAGCTACAGGGAAATGATTTTAGCTTAACCAATGAGATGATGCGGACTTTTAAAGAAGGAAAGCTAAACATATGAATTCTAAAAAGGGAATTCCAAAAACAGAACAGTGAAATGGATTTATAAAAAAAGAGAAGTAAAATAGATTTATAGAACAGAGAAGTAAAATAAATTTATAGAACAGAAGTAGATTTTACACGGAAGGAGAAAACGGGTGAAAAAGGTATTACATTGCCACAGGAGGAACGATAGCCTCCAAGCAAACGGAGGAGGGACTAAGTCCGGCTCTTAGTGCAGAGGAAATCATTGCCTTTGTGCCGGAGCTGCAGAAAATTGCCGAGCTTTCCATTGTCCAGCTTTGCAATGTGGATTCCACTAATATGCAGCCTAAGATTTGGCGGGAAATGGGGGCTTGTATTCAAAAAAACTATGACCGTTATGACGGCTTTGTGGTTTTGCATGGCACGGATACCATGGCTTATACCTCTGCGGCGTTAAGCTACATGGTGCAGTATTCCAGAAAGCCCATTGTAATCACCGGATCCCAAAAGCCTATCAATCAGGACAGTACCGATGCTAAGATGAATCTTCTGGACAGCGTGCGTTATGCCTGTGATCCGTATTCGGAAAATGTGGTTCTCCTCTTCAATGGCAATGTGATTTCCGGTACCAGAGCGAAGAAAATGATGGCCCGTTCCTTCCATGCCTTCCAAAGTGTGAATTTCCCTACCTTGGCCAGAATGCAGGACGGCAGAATCATTCGATATATCCCCTACCTGCCCCTGAGGGAGGCGGTGGAATTCCATTTGGATTTGGATGATTCTATCTGTGTTTTAAAGCTGATTCCCGGTACCAGACCGGAAATGCTTTCCTACCTCTTTGAAAATTATGATTGCATCGTCATGGAAAGCTTCGGCGTAGGCGGTATTCCGGAAAGTATGCAGGAAGTCTTTTATAAGGAAATGGAGAAGTGGCAGAAAAAGGGGAAAATCATTGTCATGGCTACCCAGGTGGTAAATCGAAGGCTCCAACATGGAAATCTATCAGGTAGGACAGAAAATCAAAAAAGACTTCCAGCTTTTGGAAGCCTATGATATGACCTGGAAGCCACCATTACCAAAATTAATGTACCTAATGGCAAAAGTATAAAGGAGATTATCCAAGCCTAAAGAAGGAGTTCTACACCACCATCAACAATGATATTCTCTGTGTGGTATAGTAGGAATTGCTTTTCCTGCTCCTTTTCCTTACAAAAATAATAAATAGGGATGTGAAGCAAAGGTATTATAGACCTTGCTTTCATGCAAAATAGCTTCGATGCAGGGGCAATCTGAGCCCGCGGGCACTTGCGAAAAAACGACTGGAAGGAAGTTTTTTTCGCTAGTACCCTGCGTAGGCGAAGATTAGCGAGAGCGTGCCCCCAAGCGAAGCTGTTTTGTCGGAAAGCAATGTGAAATCCTTTACTCACATCCTATTTTCTTTACTGCATAGGGAGGGCAAGGACAAAGCAATTCCTGCCATTCTTCCCGTAGCCATAGATTTTTTTCCCTTGTGGTTTCCGGCGATTTCCTGGCGATGGATAGTCCCAAACCGAAGCTTTCGCTTTGGCTTCGGGCCTCATCCAGTCGGGTAAAGCGGGAAAAATCTTTTCGAACTCAGCCTTACTAAGGCTTCTTCCCGCGGAGTCCACGGAAAGGATAGCCATATTTTTCTCTGTAAAGCTTTACAAAGAGGGTAGAGGGTTTATCCGCGTATTTTTCGTCCGTTATCCAGAAAAATTCGTAAAACCTCTTCCACCTGACTTTCTATAGCGTGCTTTTAAGACAATATTCTGTTCTAGGTCAACTTCTAATTCCATTCCTTCTTCAAAAAAACAGAGCTTCCATTTGTAGGCAGATTTCAGCCACTTTTCGGGAATAATCCATTTCGCTATAGGGTGAATACCTGTTGCTCTAGGCGGGAAAAGCTGTAAAAGCTTTTCCACCAATCCCTGCATTTTCATACTCATTACAGCGATGTTTTGAATAAAATCTCCGGTTTCGGAGCCAAATTCTGGTCCTCCAGAAGGGAAAAGATTAGCGGCGATAACAGCCAAGGGTGTCTTTAATTCATGGCCGGCATCGGAAATAAACTGCTTTTGCTTTTCCATGGCTTTGCACACTGGGGCGGATGGCCCAGGAGGAAAAAGAAATAATCCAGAGGGAGAAAAAGCAGAATTAGTACCAAAGCTAAGAGCGCAGTGGAAAAAGCTTGTTTATTCAGTATGCTTAGTCTCTCTGATAATCCCCTAAAATCAAGGTTTTTGTCCTTCTTCTTTAAGAAGATAACGAAGCTTATAACGATAGACTGTACCGGATCTTTTTTCTTTGCTCAGAATCTTCTTCACTATAGTATTTAAAACTTCGGATCTATCATCGGTGTAGATATCTTCGTTGTCAGCATTCGTTTTCGAAGAACTCGTTTCTGCAGTTGTTTCCGAAGGAACATCCTTTTGTTTAGTCTTTTCTGTTCTTCGGAGAAAAATCCGAATCCTGCCCTTCCGGACCCTTCTCGGAGGGAGGAGAATCAAGGGTGGAATAGTCCCAGGCCGGGGAACTTTGCTGACTGGTGATTTCGTTATTCTCACCAATTTCCAAGATGACGTAGGAAAAGGAACGGCTGGGGAGAGACTCATGACCATTTCTAAAGCCCGGGAACATCAACTGTTCCAGCTCCATATTCATTTGCTCCTCCAGCGTTTTTTTACTGTAGTTAAAGTTGGTGAAGGACAATATTAACAACATTACAGCAAAGAGCAAAAAGAGAAGGACCATAATACGAATTTTCTGTTTTTTCATGGGCTTCCTTTCATCCTTTCATGATTCGTTTTTTATTTTTCCAAAAATCCGACAAGCCTTTTTTACCCCTTCTTGCTTTCTTCCTGCTCCGCCAGAAAATATCCCAGACCTCTGCGGCTTTGGATGCTTACAGTACTTTCCAAAAGTCGAAGCTTTTTCCGAAGAAATCCCACATAAACCTCCACATGGTTTTCCACCGCGTCACTGTCATAGCCCCAGACTTTTTGGAGAATCTGCTCCTTACTTAGAATTTGATTTTTTCCTTGTAAAAGCATACGCATCAGTTCAAATTCCTTTTTGGACAGCTTCAGACTATGGGCTCCGGAAGAAAGATCTTTACTATCCAGTTCCAGGCTTAAATCTCCGAAGCTTAAGTTGTTTACTTCCTGCCCCTGCCTTCGCAATAAGGCGGAGATGCAGGCCAAAAGCTCTCTTTTATCAAAGGGCTTGGTGAGATAGTAGTCAGCACCCCCCTCCAAGCCTTCGATACGATCCTCCAGCTGACTTTTGGCGGTCAGCATCAGAATAGGCAGACCGTCTTTACGCGACTGTCTGGCTACCTGATAACCGTTCAGCTTGGGCATCATCACATCCAAAATCATTAAATCGTAAATGGCGGTTTTTGCATACTCCAAAGCCTCTTCCCCGTCATACGCCGTATCCACTTCATACTCCGCCCGCTCCAAAATCATTTTTAATGCTCTTGGATAGAATTTTTCTCGTCTTCTACTAATAAAAATTGCATAGGAGTCTCCTTTTTCGTTTTTTTCCTAGTATAATACAGGAAATATTGAAAAAGCCAAAATATTTATCCTTTTAAAGCTTTACAAGCGATAAAAATCTTAAAATAGGCAAGAACAAATGGTATTTTTGATAAAGGACGATTATGGAAGCGAAAAAGAAAAAGTAGAATTTATGTAGAGATGCTGGGTGGCTTTTTCTTTACATTGGAGATAAGCAATTAGACTTAGGAAATAACAATAAAGCCAATTTCCTAAAGCTCACCGAAATTGTCCTCTTAAGAGGGCTGGGGGGCATTTCCAAAAGAGATTTGATTGATGGAATATTCGGTCATAAGTCCCTTTTGGATGAAAATAACAGCTTGAATAACCTGCTCCACCAGGCGAGAACCCAGTTAAAGAAGGCGGGGATGCCCGGAAAGAAGATTATTGACGGAAAAAGAGGAATCTATGCTCCGGAGTATCTTCCTGAGTATGATTACGTCATGGACGTGCAGGAATTCGAAGACATTTGCTTAAAGGCGAAGAACAGTAAGGAAGAGAGTAAGAAGTTGTCTTACTATCAGAAGGCTTTTAAGATATACAAGGGTGAATTGTTGCCGGAGTTTGCTACGGATTACTGGGTAATCTTGGAGAGCGTTCGCCTAAAGCGCCTTTATGATGAAGTGATTGAATTCTTAGGGGCTTATTACCGCGAGCATCAGGAATACGAAGAGCTTTTCATGATGTACGATCAGGCCAATAAAATCTATCCGGACAACGGATGGCAGATCGAGATGATTGATGCTTTGATTCTGAAGAAGGATTATAAGACCGCATACGATTTATACATGAAGTGCGCTCACTACTATCAGGACGAGTTGGAAGTACCCATTCCCGATGCTTTACGGGCTTGCTACGAAAGACTTTCCGACAATGTTCGTGTAGTAACCGACGATATCCGTCAGATTCAGGCCAACATTGTTCGTAAGGACGAGAAGCTGAAGAGCGAGATGGGAACCAGGAAGATTGGCGCTTACCTTTGCCCCTTCACCAGCTTTATTGACGTTTATCATGTACTTAGACGAAATCTGGAAAGAAGAGGCTCTTCCATCTTTATGATGCTTTGCACCTTGGTGGATTATGAAGGAAAGCCCATCCAGAATCAGGATAAGCTGAACACTCGTGCTGAGATTTTACAGCAGTCCTTATCCGAAGGATTAAGAAAGGGGATGTTTACACCAAGTATTCTTCCTCCCAGTATCTGATTCTTCTGATCGGAACCAAGAGAAGACTGTGCCATTATTTACCAGAGAATCTCCAGAAGATTAAAGGAGCTGGCAGGCTCTCGTGCAGAGTTCCGTTATCGTATCGTATCTCTTGCAGAGATTCCCGGAATCTTGGAGAGAAACGGTGCAATGGATGAGATTTAGAAGAAGTGCTTGACAGGAAAATGAAGCTTTGCTATGATATTCCTTGCGTTTCGCAAGCGTGCGTAGCTCAGCTGGATAGAGCGTCTGGCTACGGACCAGAAGGTCGTGGGTTCGAATCCTGTCGCACGCAGAAAAAGACGATGAAGAAATTCATCGTCTTTTTTAGTTAATGGACTTTAGCCAGTATCGGAGCTGACATTTGAAAAATGTTAGCTCTGATACAAAAAACCACCCGCTATGCGGGTGGGAAACACTTGTTATACAAAAATCACCTTTCCTAATACAATAAAGTTGTTCAAGCTATATTGCAGAAAAGGAAGGTGATTTTATGGCGAAGAAAGAATATGCATTGGCACATACGAAATGGATGTGTAAATATCATATTGTCTTCACACCGAAGTATAGGCGAAAAAAATAATATTATCAATATAAGTCAGATATTCGGGATATTATCAAGCAACTCTGCGCCTTTAAAGGAGTGGAGATTATAGAAGGGCATTTAATGCCGGACCATGTACACATTCTGGTTAGTATTCCATCTAAGATTAGCGTTTCTTCTTTTATGGGCTATTTAAAGGGAAAAAGTGCCTTAATGATATTTGATAAACACGCAAATCTTAAATACAAATTTGGAAACAGACATTTTTGGGCCGAAGGCTATTATGTCAGTACAGTAGGTTTAAATGAAGCCACAATAAAAAAGTATATCCAAGATCAAGAAAAACACGATATAGCTTTGGATAAACTAAGTGTTAAAGAATATGAAGACCCTTTTAAGGGTTAAAGTGCAGTAGTACCAATACCCCTTTATGGGGTAGCGACGAGTCAAACGCAATATGGCTTGAATGGAGCTGTGGGAAGGTGCAAAGCAAACTTCCCATAGCCCAAAATGAAAGCCAGCGCCTTTAGACGCTGGCCAGTAGCAGGGGCTTATAGCCCCGAGCAAACCACCCGTTTGACGGGTGGTAGTGATTTCTTAATGCTCAGCTAATGTAGGATATATCGTTTTACATCAGCACTATAAGATTTGTTTGGGTTCTCTTTATTCTTAGTTCTTACTTGGACAATGCTCCAGCTTCCCTTTGGAATTGCATTGCAGTAAATCCTCCAAGCTATAGCGGTTCACTACGGCATAAATGGCTTCGTCTATTTCCTTATATAAGGGGAAGGTGGGACAGCTGGCAGACCTTTCGCAATTACTTCCTCCTTCACACAATCCACAGGGAGAGGGTTCCCTCTGCAAAGCATCTAAAATATCTCCCACGGAAATATCCTTTGCTTCCTTTAAAAGAAGATATCCCCCCTTGGCTCCCCGGACACTTTTCAAAAAGCCTCCCTTCACCATCAGGGCTATAATCTGCTCTAAATATTTTACGGAAATTCCCTGTCGCTCCGCCACTTCCTTGATGGAAACCGGATTTCCTCCTGTTCAGCAATATCAATCAGGGTGCTTAAGGCATAACGGCCTTTTGGTTGAAATCATCATATTTTTCCTCCATGGCTTTTTTTATATCCTAGCATGGTACTGGGAGTTTTGACAAGTTTATTAAAAAAAGCAATGTTCAAGAATGTGCTTTTCGGGTAAAATGGCATTAATGATTCAATAAGAAGGAGAACCTATGTCTAAAATTGATTTCGCCATAACTGAAGAAGGAAAAAGAATTTCTATTCTTTCCGATAAAATTAACCGTCACGGATTTATAGCCGGTGCAACGGGAACAGGTAAGACGGTAAGCTTAAAAGTTTTAGCGGAAAAGTTTTCTTCCCTGGGAATTCCGGTTTTTGTCTCGGATGTAAAGGGAGATTTATCCGGTTTATTAAAGCCGGGAGAAGCTTCCGAAGGGATTGAAAAGAGAAGAGAAGAATGCAAGCTTACAGAAGAGGAATTCCGTTATCAGGGCTTCCCTGTGGAGCTTTTTGCTCTTTCGAAGGAGGAAGGGATTCCCTTACGTTGCACGATTTCGGAGATGGGACCATTGCTCTTAAGCCGAGTACTGAATTGTACGGATGTGCAGAGCGATATTTTGCGCGTGGTCTTTAGGATTGCGGACGAAGAAGGGCTTTTACTGATTGATACCAAGGACCTACGTTCCGTATTGCAGTATGTGGCGGAAAACAGCAAGGAATACAGTGCTTCCTTTGGAAATTTGCCTACTCAAAGCTTAAATGCCTTAATCCGTTCCGTAGTAGCCCTGGAAGAGGCGGGAGGAAAGGAATTTTTTGGAGAGCCTGCCTTGGATGTAAAGGATTTCTTCCGGCAAAATGAGAAGGGGCAGGGGATTATTCATCTTTTTAATGCCAAGAAAATTATGGGAGAGCCGAAGCTGTATTCCACCTTCCTACTTTACCTTTTATCGGAGCTTTATGAACTGCTTCCGGAGGTTGGGGATTTGGAGAAGCCCCGCTTTGTCTTTTTCTTTGATGAAGCTCATCTCCTTTTTGATGATGCCCCCAAGGCTTTATTGGAAAAATTAAATCAAATCACCCGTTTGATTCGAAGCAAGGGGGTAGGAATTTATTACATTACCCAAAGTCCTTCGGATATCCCGGACGCCATCTTGGCTCAGTGCGGAAATAAGATTCAGCATGGCTTAAGAGCCTATACTCCGGCAGAACGTAAGAAGATTCGTGCGGCAGCAGACAGCTTCCGAGAGAATCCGGCATTTTCCTCCGAAGAGGTACTGGAGAATCTGGGGACAGGAGAGGCTTTGATTTCCTGCTTAGAGGAAGATGGAAGCCCTGCCATAGTGGAAAAAGGCTAAGATTTTCCCGCCCCAGTCTTATCTGGGAGAGGCAAGTGCTGAGGGAGCAGGATAAGGCCGTTAAAGCCTCCACCTTGTATATTCGTTACGGAGAGGCTGTGGACCGGGATTCTGCTTATGAATTCCTGCACAGAAAGGGAAAGGAAGAGCAGGAGCGTTTCCAAAAGGAAATAGAAGAAAAAGAAGCAGAGAAAAATCGTCTTCTTCAGGAAAAGGCGGAGGAAAAGGAAAGAGCTAAGCAGGAGAAAGAAGAAGAAAAAGCGCAAAGGCTTAAGGAAAAAAAGAAGAAGAAAAGGAACGCCTTCGTCAGGAACGGGAAACGGAAAAAGAAAGATCCAAGCAAAAGACCGTAATGAAATCAGTGGGACGCTCCGTTTCCGGTTCCATCGGCCGAGAAATCGGCTCCGGCATCGGAAAAATCCGTCTTTGGAAAAAGGCTTGGGAAGACGATTGGGAGGAAATATCGAGTGTCGCCTTTGGAAGAGGCATCCTGGAAACCCTCTTTGGGAAGTAAGGGGTGATGTGGTACCCACGGGCTCAGATTACCCCTTATTCCGGACCTATATGCACAAAAATTGTATTCGTTTATTTTTACATCGCTCCTGCATCCATGGGGACAAAGAGGCTGACACAGGCTAGTGCCACCATCAGGACGATATCTACCCATAAGAGGGAGAGGAAAAGAATTGCTTTAAAGAAAGGGAATGTTCTTTTTCGTACTGTCTGTCCTCTGCCAGGCTTTTTTTCTATTATCTTGAAGGTAGAAGATGCCATAGCCCAAACCGGCAAGAAGGAATATACCGTAGAGGCTCTGAACCAGAGTGGAATGTTGAGATAGGTTATTTACCACAATAGCCAAGAGGTTATTACTGAAATGCAACAGGATGGAATAGGGAAGGCCGTGACGGTCTCTGATGAAAAAGAGAATCATTCCCATACTGAAGGCCGGTGCAAATTGCAGGAAATTGCTGTGCATTAAAGCAAAGAAAAATGCGGTGCAGAAGGTCGCAAAATATTTTCCGTAGGAACGGAAGCGGTGATAAAAGACTCCGCGAAAAACCAGTTCTTCCATTAGAGGAGCCACCAAAATCGTATAAAACAGCATAGGGGCATTCGTCAGGCTTCCCCTCTTGCCGCTTCTTCGGAAAAAAAGACAGGTTTAAGCCAAGCTTGGTAAAGAGGGTCATAATCGGATAATTGATGATTCCTCCTATCCATTGGGCGGCTTGGAAAAGCATGAAATAGTGCAGGAAAGACAGAACGCTAAATCTTGCTTTTTCAGGATTTGGCTCTGTGCCTATTTCTTTAGCTGATTCTGCGCTTGTTTCTTTCGGAAAGATATTGTTCAAAAGACAATAGCTGATGACCACGGAAATGACCATGCAGATGTATTGATCGGATAGTAAAGGAATCTTAGTTAAAGGCAGAAGCAGACCAAAAGTACAGCTAAAAATCTGCACGGACAATACATATAACAAAAAGGGCTAAGGCACTCTTATTTAAATCTCTTTTGATTTCTAAAAAAATTCATCATATCTCCATTTCTAATCGCAAAATACATGCCCGGACTTTTCTACTATACAAGAAAAATAATACTTCCGCAAATTAATTTAAGGATTTTGCACAGGAGGAAGTGTTGGCTTTTGGATAGGCCGGAAGTAGGAAAGCAATAGAAGCAGAGCGATACATCCGGAGATACAGCATAAAAGTTTCATGAAAGATACAGCATAAAGTTTCATAATGAGATGCATAGGCAAAATAAGATTGAATAAAGAAGGAAAAATGAAAAAAATGGTTTTGTATACGGGAAAAAAGGCGGATTTTTCAGGAGCTGGGAGAAAAAATTATCTCTGGATCCGGTTTTGGTTCGCATTCTTCGGAATCGAGATTTAACAACAGAAGAAGAAATGCGGAATTTTTAGAGGGAGAAGAGATTCCCTCTCCTCTTTTCCTGCCGGACAGTATTCGTTTTTTAAATCGCCTGGAGCGAGCCATGAAAGAGGGAGAAAAAGTTCGGATTGTGGGAGACTATGATGTGGATGGGGTTTGTGCCTCTACCATATTGGCGAAGGCACTTTCCTTATTTTTCTCCAAAGAGCAGCTTTCCGTGGTGATTCCACACAGAATTTTGGACGGCTACGGGATTAACGAGCAGATTATCGAGGAGGCAAAGGCAGAGGAGATTTCCCTTCTGATTACCTGTGACAACGGTATTTCCGCATTTTCCGCCATGGAGAAAGCAAAGTCCTACAGTATGGATGTACTGCTTACGGATCATCATGATTTACGAAGAGATGAGGACGGAAAGAAAAGGATTCCGGAAGCCTTTGCCGTGGTGAATCCCAAAAGAGAGGGCAGTAAGTATCCTAATGAAGAAATCTGCGGAGCCATGGTCTGCTATCTTCTTATGAAAATGCTTTTGGAAAAACGGCAAAAGGGCTTAGAGCTTTTGGAGGAACTGTCCTGCTTTGCCGGCATTGCTACGGTTTGTGATGTAATGCCTTTACAAAAAAAGAAAAATCGTGTTATCGTAAAGTATTGCCTGACCCATTTGCAAAAGACTCAAAAATATCGGTATGCAGGCTCTTCTAAAGCAGTGCCATATTTTGCCGGAGCAGGAAATTTCCTCCTATACTCTCGGTTTTCAAATCGGCCCCTGCATCAATGCGGGAGGTCGTTTGGAAAGTGCGATGCTGGCGCTTTCACTTTTCCTGGAGGAGGATGAAGGGAAGGCTGAGGAAAAAGCAAGACACTTACTGGTCTTAAATGAAGAACGAAAGGAAATGACGAAAAAGGGGTGGATGAAGCGAAGGCGCTGGCGGAACAGGAAGGAGATGTGCCGTTGCTGTTTTTGGTGCTTCCCGATTTACATGAAAGTCTTGCAGGGAATTGTGGCGGGACGGATACGGGAAGCCTATTATCGTCCCTGCTTTATCCTCACCAATGGGGAGGACGGAAGCTGTAAAGCCTCCGGACGTTCCATTCCCGGTTATCCTATGGCGGAACGCCTGGAGGAACAAAAGGAACTGCTGCTACGCTTCGGAGGTCATCCCATGGCGGCCGGATTTTCCGTTGCAAGGGAAAATGTTTCTCTGCTAAAGAAGGCTCTCCTGCAAAATGCAAGGCTTCAGGCGGAGGATTTGGAGGAGAAGGTCTGGATTGATGTGGTCCTACCGTTCTCCTATCTAAAAGAGGATTTTTGTTCGTTCCTTGTCCTGCTTGGAACCCTTCGGAAGAGGCAATGAAAAAGCCTGCCTTTTGCCCAGAAGAATGTTTTGCTAAAGGATTTTTAAAATTGTGGGAAAAAACAAAAATGCCATCAAATTATATCTGGAAGATGAACAAGGTACACGAGTGGAGGGAGTACTCTTTGAGGATGGAGAAAAATTTTTGAACAAAAAATCTAGCCGAAACAAATTCAATCTGTTATACTATCCAAAGATTCAGGTGTACAACAACATAAAGCAACTTCAAGTGGTGGTTTCTGAGTATTTTTGGAAAGAAGATTAAGGAATATTCAGATGAAAAGGAGGCGTGAATGATCAAAGAAATCATGAATTTTATTCAAGAACATGACCCTGAGGTGGGGAAAGGCATCTGGGAAGAGTATGAAAGACAGCAAAACAACATCGAGTTGATTGCTTCTGAGAATATTGTTTCCACTACCGCAATGTTAGCTATGGGAACCGTATTAACCAACAAGTATGCGGAGGGATATCCCGGAAAGCGTTATTACGGAGGCTGTGAAGCCGTAGACGTAGTAGAAGCTATTGCTATCGAAAGAGCTAAAGAATTATTCCATTGTGAATATGCAAACGTTCAACCCCACTCCGGTGCACAGGCCAATATGGCAGTTACCATGGCAATCTGTAAGCCCGGAGACAAGATTATGGGTATGAGTTTGGATGCCGGCGGACATTTAACCCATGGTTCACCCGTAAACTTCTCGGGACTTTACTATAATATCATTCCTTATGGAATTACCAAAGAAGGCTATATTGACTATGATGCGGTAATGGAGATTGCTTTAAAAAGAAAAAGCCGAAGATGATTATTGCCGGTGCCTCCGCATATCCAAGAGTCATTGACTTTAAGCGTTTCCGTGAGATTGCCGATGCTTGCGGCGCAATCCTTTTTGTAGATATGGCGCATATTGCAGGTCTTGTTGCAGCAGGCGTGCATCCAAGCCCGATTCCTTATGCTCATGTTACTACCACAACTACCCATAAGACTTTAAGAGGACCTCGTGGCGGTTTGATTTTATCCAGTAAAGAAGTAGCAGAGAAGTACAATTTCAATAAGTTCGTATTCCCCGGTGTGCAGGGCGGACCTTTAGAGCACGTAATTGCGTCTAAAGCAGTTTGCTTTTGGGGAAGCTTTAAAAGCCGGAGTATAAAGAATATCAGCGACGAGGTAGCGAAGAATGCGAAGGCATTAGTCGCAGACTTATGCTGGACAAAGGGATTCCAGCTGGTATCCGGCGGAACGGAGAACCACTTAATGCTGGTGGATTTAACCAACTTCCAGGATGTTACCGGAAAGTTCCTGCAGAATGCCTGTGATGAAGTGCACATCACATTAAACAAGAATGCACTCCCAATGATCCCTCGTTCTCCATTCTTAACCTCCGGTGTAAGAATCGGAACTCCCGCAGTTACTGTTCGCGGTTTTTAAAGAAGAGGATATGAAGGAAATTGCAGAATGCCTTTACAAGGTAGCTACAGACTTTGAAAGCGACAAGGAAGAAGTAGCAAGAAGAGTGAAAGCATTAACCGATGCACATCCTATTTATGAAGGAAAGTAATACAGCTTTTACTTTAAAAAATAAAGAAAGCAATTCATACGAAGAGCCGTTATGCGACGGCTCTTCATTTTTACATATACTTGCATTTTTAAGGTAAAGCATATGATAGGCTGGAAATTTTCAATGGAACGAAAAACAAGAGCCTTTAGGCTTTTTATAAAACAAGGAGGGATAATGGCAAGAGTTTCTGTGATATTTCCGGTATTCTTCCTGCTATTTTTGGGAGGTCACGCCAGAAGAAGAGCTTGGATTAGCCACGAGCAAAATGAGGGAGCAAAGCGAATTGCGCTGGATATCTTGTTTCCTTTCTTAATTTATCAGGTTATGGTGAAAACAAATCTGGAAAAGGGCGTATTTTTAGAAATCATTTTCTTGATTTTTATCTGGATGCTGGTTTACTTTTCTGGGAGGACAGCTTTCCAAGCTTTTTACCGGAAGACTTTCAAGAGATTGCCCCTTCCTGTGCTTAACCTGCGAAGGCGGGCAGTGGCACTGCCTTTGTATATCAGCGTGGTGGGGAAGAGCTATACGGCCAATTTAATTCCCTTTGATATCGCGGGAATCCTGATTAATTTTATCTTTGTGCCCCTGATTTTAATGAATAAAAAGTATAGGAGAACGGAAGCTTTTTGCCCTTTGCCAGGAAAAATATTTACCAGCTCCTTTATCCTTGCAGTGCTTTTTCGGAGTATGCATGAATGCCAGCGGTTTGCATCAAGTCCTTATGCAAAAATGCAGGTCTAAAGGCTGTTTTTGACAATACCATGGAAACGTTGACCGTTCCCATCGGCTCTCTGATATTGTTTAGCCTGGGCTACAGCATGAAGCTGCACAAAGGATTTTTAGCTTCTTTATTTACTTTGGCAGGAATCCGTCTTTTGTTCTGCGGAAGCATCATTCTGCTGTTCTTCCTGCTTTTTAAGGAGCAAATGCAGAATCGAATTTTTTTCCTTCGGTGTCATTCTGTACTTTCTTTGTCCTACAGGATTTCCTGTACCTTTACAAATTAAAGGACTTTTACAAAAAGGAGAAGCAGGAGGAATTCGTTTCGCCTTTATTTCCTTATTTTTACTGATTGCGCTTGCCGCCTATGCCCTTTTGGTTTTATTCTATCCGATAGTATAAAGCTTGGAGGACACTGCTTAAGAGAAAGAATAGAGGATTCTAAAAGCCAAATAGGATATCCTTGAAGAGTGGAAAAGCTTTCTTATGCAAGCCGGGTAAATGTATACTGTTATACTTAGTGATTTTGAAAGGAGATTTTTATGGAAATGAACACAGCCCATGGCCGGGAAGACTGGGAGTTATTCCGGTGACCAGTGGAAATGCAGAGGATGCCAACCGATACAACAGAGCCTATTTGGATCGGATTCATGTGGAAATGCGGGTGATAGACAGTACAGAGGTCACCTTGGAGAAGGAGATTTTTGGAAAGAAATATGCCTCTCCCATTATGATGCCGGCATTTTCCCACTTGAACAAGGTACTGGAAAAATGGAAGAACCCCTATGGAGGAGTATGCCTCAGCGGCGAAGGAATTAAATGCCCTTAACTGGGTAGGTATGAAGACAATGAAGATTATGGAAAGATTGTTGCCCAAAAATCCCTGATACAGTTCGGATTATCAAGCCATTTGCGGATCATGGAAGAATACGGGAAGAGATAGACTATGCTGTAGAACATGGCTCCGTAGCGGTGGGAATCGACATTGACCATGTGCCGGGAACAGACGGTTTCTATGATGTGGTAGACGGAATTCCTATGGGGCCGGTGTTTAGCAAGGATTTAGCGGACTTTGTAGCCTATGCGCAAGCTACCCTTTGTGGCAAAGGGCGTGCTTTCCGTTCAGGATGCACTGAAGGCAAAGGAAGCAGGCTGTGCCGCCATTGTAGTTTCTCACCATCACGGCAGACTTCCTTCGGAATTGCTCCTCTACAGATTTTACCGAAAATCAAGGAAGCTTTACAGGATAGTAAGATGCAGATTTTCGTGGATTGCAGCATGGATACCGGCTATGATGCCTATAAGGCTTTGGCCTTAGGAGCGGATGCGGTTTCCGTAGGTCGGGGAATTCTGCAACCCCTTCTTTCCCATGGGGCAGAGGGAGTGATTTCCAAGGTAGAAAATATGCAGGAGGAGCTTCGGGAAATGATGATGTATACCGGAGTGAAGGACTGCGATTCCTTTGATGCCGGTGTTTTGTATCTTTGCTAATAAGGAGAAGAACGGGAAGCAATCAAATAGCTTTGGTATAGAAAGTAAAATGGGAAATGCAAATTCTCTAAAAAGATCAGCAAAAAGAGAAATGGAAATTTCCGGAATAGCAAGCGAAAAATAGAAGGGGTAAGGGATGGAAAAAGACCGGAGAAAAGGGATTAATGCTGGGGCATTTTGTTTTGCTACTGTTGGAATGCATCGTAGTATTGCACGGATTGCAGGATGACGGACTGGGAACCTTTCGTTTTTATACGACGGATTCCAACCTGCTTTGCGGAATCAGCTCGGCGCTTATGCTCTTTTTCCTTTTACAAAGAAAAAATCAAGAGGGAAAGGGTGTGCTCAGTAAGGCCTTGCAGGCTAAAGGAGAGAGCTGGACATTTCCTTCCTTCCTGTCTGTTTTACGCTATATTTCCTCGGTGTGTTTAGCCCTGACCTTCTTCGTGGTGCTCCTGGTGCTGGGACCGGAGAATGGATTTGCCCATGAATTTTTGGGTGGAACAAGATTTTTCAGTCACCTGCTTTGTCCCTTTCTTTCCATTTTCCTCTTTCTCTTTCCGGAAGAGAAACGTTCTCTGCCTCTGTCTGTGATAGGAAAGGCTCTGGGAGTAACATTGCTGTATGCCATCCCTCTTTTGATTTTAAATGGAATGGGGCTGGTTTCCGGTCCTTACAGCTTTCTGAAAATCCGAGAGCAGTCTGTAGGAAAAACTATCTTCTGGATTATAACGATTTTTACTTGGCAATGCACTGCTTGCTTTGGCTTTACAAAAAGGGCAAAAATTTATTTTTGGATAATAAAAAAACTCCTCACCCGATAGGGTATGAGGAGTTTTTGTTGCGTTTTTAGGCAAGACGCAGGGTATCCATATTTTTGCTTTCTGAGTATAGGATAGAGTCCCATGTAGACAAATACGGAAACGATGGTGGAAGTGATAGCGTTGATTCCTGTAGCCATCAGGTTAATCTTAAAGGACAGTTCCGCAAAGAGGCTTTCCTAAAATTAAGAGCTTATAGAAATAGCCGATGCTGGGATCCAGAATCACATTGGCAAAAAAGTCCGCAAACGGCAGAAAGTAAAAACCCATTTAAAATTTTGGATTTGTCGTTTGTATCCTGAATCTTTCCTAACTTATGGGCAACCAAGCCTACAATTAAGCCGATGACCATTTTACAAATCAAGGTTTTAGGAGAATAGATGATATATACCGGATCCAGTAAATCCCTCGATGGTCATTCCCAGAGCTCCGGCAAAGCCGCCTAAGGGACCGCCCAGAACCAGTGCCTGCAATGACTACTACCGCATTTCCCAAATGAATAGAAGTGGCATCCGCTCCGATAGGAATTTTAATCTGTAAGAAGGTGAATACAGCATAGGATAATGCCGCAAATAGGGCAGTAAGAGTTAATTTTTGTGTCTTGTGCATAATGATTTCCTCCTGAAACTTAGATATTGGGAAAAAGAATGAAGATGATAAAGTGATTTTTTTAAAAACTTCATTTTGTTTATAAACTGAGAATAGATTAAGTCTGAACTTATAAAAAAATATCCAATTTAAAAAGAAAAATATAAGACCAGAATGGAGATATAAAGTACTTTGAAGCTATTGATATTCCTAAGTTTTTTTGTTTTAATGACAAGTAAACCTTTAATCGGCATAGAGGGAACAGTGATAAAAGCATTTGCTATAAGCAGAAACTATAGCCAAATCCAAAACTCTTGTATTATACAGGAATTTCAGAAAATGCTAGTATAGCTTCAGCAAGAAAATCTTCTGCAAGTAAGAAGAAAGCAGCAAAAAGTAAGTAGCAAAAAGCAAGTAGCAAGATGTAAGTAAGAATCAGTAAGTATCAGTAAGAAAGAAGCTGAAGGAAAGCTTCCGAAAGAAAGTTTTAAACCATCGGAAAGCTTATGTAGAGTATAAGGAGGAAAATAAAATGGGAGTTAAGAAGAGAAACGAGAGAAATTTTGGATTTGATACCAAGGCGATTCATGTAGGACAGGAGCAGGCGGATCCGGCAACCGGGGCAAGGGCGGTACCTATCTACCAGACCACATCCTATGTTTTCGATAATTCCGATCATGCGGCAGACCGTTTTGCTTTAAGAAATGCCGGAAACATTTACGGACGTTTAACCAACCCCACCCAGGGCGTTCTGGAAGCCAGAGTAGCGGCTTTAGAGGGCGGTGTAGCAGCTCTCGCTGTAGCTTCCGGTGCAGCAGCTGGTTACTTATGCTTTTAAGGCCATTGCCCACAAGGGAGACCACATTGTCAGCGCGAAAAACATTTACGGAGGAACCTATAACTTCTTAAAGCATACCTTCCCGGAGTTCGGTGTGGAAACTACCTTCGTTTCTCCAACAGATTTAGCTGAGGCGGAGAAGGCTATTCAGGAAAATACCAAGGCGCTCTACATTGAGTCCTTAGGAAATCCAAACGGAGATGCTATTGATATTGAGGCTTGGGCAAATCTTGCCCATAAGCATGGTCTTCCCTTGATTGTGGACAATACCTTTGCAACCCCTTATCTGATTCGTCCTATCGAGTACGGTGCAGATATCGTGGTGCATTCCGCAACAAAGTTCATCGGCGGACACGGTTCTTCCTTAGGAGGATTAGTGGTAGATGCCGGAAAATTCGACTGGGCTAAGAGCAAGAAGTGGCCATGGCTTACCGAGCCGAACCCTTCCTACCACGGCGTACGTTTTGCGGTAGATACAGCTCCTGCTGTTATCGCAACCTATCTTCGTGCCATTACTATCCGTGATGAGGGAGCGGCAATTTCTCCGTTCAATGCCTGGGTATTGATTCAGGGCTTGGAGAGCCTTGCTCTTCGGGTAGAGCGTCATAGAGACAATGCTTTAAAGGTTGTGGAATATTTAAAGAAGCATCCGAAGGTAGAGTCCGTTTCTCACCCTGCAGCATCCACAGATCCGGCTCAGCAGGCGCTTTACAAGAAATATCTGCCCAACGGCGGCGGCTCCATTTTCACCTTTACGGTTAAGGGAAATGAAAGAACCGCTAAGGATTTCATCGATAATCTGGAGTTATTCTCCTTACTGGCAAATGTTGCGGATGTAAAGTCTTTGGCGATTCACCCTGCATCCACCACCCATTCCGAGGGAACCAAGGAAGAGCTTCTTGAGCAGGGAATTCAGGAGAACTCCGTACGTCTTTCCATCGGTATTGAAAATGTGGAGGATATTATTGAAGACTTAGAGGAAGCATTCAAGGCAATCTAAGCTCGGCTTCTTATATAGTAGAAAAGCAAAAAACTATAGAAGAAATCTAAAAACTGAAGTTTTTTTAGTAGGGTTGATAAACCGACATGGCTTGGAAGAAAGCTTTGTAAAAGGAAGAGGCAGATGGTAGAAAAAAGCCATCTGCCTTTGCTTGTGCGCCTAGCGGCGCACGTTTCTAACGGGTTAAAGTCCCGAATCCGCCCGGTAGTGGGAAGGATATAGCCGAAGGCAAGGGTGTCGAGGGTGACCTCGAATCTGAAGGAAGCTGGATATGAGGAAGATACTAACTCATGGGCAAATCTCTGGTCTGACGAACAGAAATCTCATATGAGGTTATGCATGAGGATAAGACTGCAAGACAAGCCAAAGTCCAATAACTACACGGAATCATGCATGATAGATGAGGCAGATATATGGAGAGGAAGAAACGTGTGGTACCTAGGGAGGTCTGTGTGATATGCCTCGAAAGAGGTAACCATTGTCCAAAGCAATGCTGAACACACAGAAGTCAGCAGAGGTCATAGTAGTCGAGAGACAAAGGACCGAATCAGTAGGAGTCTCAAGTATGACTGAGAAAGGAGGAATGACTGGTTATGGCAGAAAACATTGAAAACAATGGCTGTTCGCAAAGAGATAGTGCGGAACATGAAGGGTATGCGAAAGCGCGTAGGTCATTCAATCTGATATGGAAAGAAAGAGGCAGTGCACAGCCGAAGCTCTTAGAAGCGATACTGCATAAAGATAACTTTAACAGAGCGTATAAGAGAGTGAAGGCAAACAAGGGAGCACCTGGAATTGATGGTATGACCATCGAAGAGGCACTTCCTTATCTTCAGGAACATCAACAGGAGTTAACTAACCGTATCTATCGTGGAAAGTATACTCCGTCTCCAGTAAGACGAGTTGAGATTCCCAAACCAGATGGTGGTGCGAAAGCTTGGCATACCAACAGTGATAGACCGTACACTTCAACAGGCGATAACACAACAGTTAGTTCCAATCTATGAGCCACTTTTTACAGACGGCAGCTACGGTTACCGTCCAAACAGAGACGCAAAAGGAGCAATACTTAAGATTAAGGAGTACGCTGAACAGGGCTACACATATGCGGTAGTTCTAGATTTATCGAAATATTTCGATACAATCAACCACGAGATTCTTATCAACCTTCTGAGGAAAAAAATGTTAAAGATGAACGTGTGGTGCAACTTATCAAGAGGTATCTGAAAAGTGGCGTAATGGAAAATGGAGTGGTTATTGAAACAGAGGAAGGGTCGCCACAAGGAGGGAATTTATCCCCTTTGCTCGCGAATATCTACCTCAATGAGTTCGACCGGGAGTTTTTGAAAAGAGGTGTCCCATGCATAAGGTATGCAGATGACATAGTGCTTCTTGCGAAAAGCAGAAAGGCATCAGAGAGACTCTTAGAGAGCAGTACGAGGTATCTTGAGGAGAAACTGAAACTTACAGTGAATCGAGAGAAAAGCCGCACTGTCAGTGTATTTGCAATCCGAAATTTTAAATTCCTTGGCTTTGCACTGGGAAGGAACAGAAGTGGCATATATGTCCGAGTTCATGCAAAGTCTTGGGAGAAGTTTAAGTCGAAACTGAAAGAGCTTTCTTCCCGTAAGCGCTGTCAGTCAATCAAGCCGAGCCTAGAAAGAATCAAGGTATACGCAAGAGGGTGGCTTAACTACTATGGAATAGCAAGTATGAAGAGCAACATGAATGATATCAACGGATGGCTCTATCACAGAATACGTATGTGTGTATGGAAACAATGGAAATGTGTGCGAACCAGATACCGAAACCTGAGGGTCATGGGAGTTCCTCAAGACCTAGGGTGGAAAACGGCAAACAGCAGACGAGGCTATTGGTTTACAACACATACAGTTGTCATGAACATGGCAATGACAAAAGAAAGACTGATAAACAGTGGCTTTTACGATTTAGCCACAGCCTATCAGTCTGTGCACGTCAACTATTGAAAGCGCTGTATACGAGAACCGTACGTACAGTGTTGTGAGAGGACGGCGGTTAGTCGCCGCCTCCTACTCGATTCTTTTTCTGCTTTTGCGATGCTTTCTTTTTACTTTTTGCAATGCTTTCTTTTCTGCCTTTATATTGCTTTCTTAGCTTCCTTTGCGAGGGATTGTATTCTTTTCTCGAAAGCTGTAAGATAAAAGAGTTTTTAAGAATATTTCCGGGAAAAGGAAGAGCTAATGCATCATTTTTTTGTGTCGAAAGAAGAGATAGGGGAAGAGAAAATTCTTCTAAGAGGAGAGAACTTTCACCATCTACATAAGGTTTTGCGAGGGCAAATCGGAGAGAAAATCCTGATTTCCGATGGAGAAGGAGTGGATTATCAATGCGAAATTCAGTCCTTTTTCGGAGGAAGAGGCGGTTCTGTCCATTTGCTTTCGGGAGGAGCCCCATGAATTACCGGCAAAAAAATCATCCTGCTTCAGGGACTTCCCAAGGGGGAGAAGATGGAATGGATTATCCAAAAGGCGGTGGAGCTGGGGATTTTCGCCTTGATTCCTTTGGAAAGCAAGAACACGGTGATGAAGCTTAGAGAAAAGAAGGAAGAGAAGAAAATCAGCCGTTGGCAAAAGCATTATGGATGCTCGCGGCAAAAGCAAAGTAAACGCTCTGTTCTTCCCAGGGTGGAGAATGGAATGGGCTGGAAGGAAGCTTTTTACCTATGTGAAGGATTGCAATTTTAAGCTTTTGCCCTATGAAAAATGAAAGAGGCGTAATTCCCACAAGAGAAATCCTCAGCAAGATGGAAGCCGCTGTGAAAGGGAAGAAGGATTGTTCCATTGCCCTTTGCATCGGGCCGGAGGGAGGCTTTACCAAGGAAGAGGTGGAGCAAGCCATGGGAGAGGGATTCCTCCCTATCAGTCTGGGAAAAACGCATTTTACGGACAGAAACTGCGACCATTACGGCATTAAGCCTGATTATGATGCGACTGGAATATGCAACAACGGAGTAAGACCGGAAGGAGAAGAAGATGAGAAGTATCTATTTGGATAATGCAGCCAGTACCAAGGTATATCCGGAGGTGGCGGATTTGATGACAACCACCATGTTGGCAGACTACGCCAACCCGTCGGCAAAGCACAAGATGGGCGTGGAAGCGGAAGCCTATTATCGTGAGGCCAGAGAGACCATTGCAAACACTTTAAAGTGCAAGGAAAAAGAGATTATTTTCACTTCCGGAGGAACGGAGTCCAACAACACCGCCTTTATGGGAACCTGCTTCGGTATGGAGAGACAGGGAAAGCACATCATTACCTCCGCCATTGAACATCCGGCGGTTTATAAGCCCTTGGAGTTTTTGGAGCAGCACGGTTTTTCCTTAACCGTCCTTCCGGTGGATGAAAAGGGACATATTTCTCTTACGGATTTGGAAAAATGCCATTCGGGAAGATACCATTATGGTTTCCATTATGACGGTAAACAACGAGATGGGAGCGGTTCAGGACATTGCCGCCATCGGAAGATGTATTAAGGCAAAGAATCCTAAAACCCTTTTCCATACGGATGCCATTCAGGCCTATGGAAAAATGGAACTTCGTCCCAAGAGAGATATGGTAGACCTGCTTTCCGTCAGCGGACACAAGCTTCACGGACCAAAGGGCATCGGATTTTTATTTGTGGACGAAAAAGATAAAGCTATTTCCGTTAATGCTTGGCGGAGGCCACCAAAACGGCCTCCGTTCCGGTACCCTGAATATCCCGGGTATTGCAGGACTTGGCCTTGCGGCAAAGCTTAGCTACAGCCATTTTAAAGAAAAGCAGGAAATGCTCTATCATTTGAAGGATTTCTTTATTGATGAATTGGAAAAAATAGAAGGAGTGACCGTACATTCGGAAAAAGGGGAAGCATCCGCACCCCACATCGTTTCCGCAGCCTTTCAGGGGGTAAAGGCGGAGGTTCTGCTCCATGCCTTGGAGGAAAGAGGAATCTATGTCAGCAGCGGCTCGGCCTGCTCCTCTAACCACCCCGGAATCTCCGGAACCTTGAAAGCTATCGGGCTAAGCCATGGTGATTTGGATTCCACCCTGCGCTTTTCCTTCTCCCAATATACGGAGAAGAGAGATTTGGAGGAATGTATCAGCGTTTTAAAAGAAGAATTGCCGGTTCTAAGGAAATTTTTTAAGGCATAAAAGAAAGGGGCTACAAAAATCTGAAATATTCGTCATGCAGTATAGGTCTACTAAACTGCATATCAGTTTTGATATATCGGATTTTTTGAGACCCCTGTTTTTTTACTGTTAAAAAAAGAGGAAAGAAAGAAGGAAAGGGGTAAGCATGGTTTGGCGTAAATATAGTATTGATACTACTGTTGAGGCGGAGGAGATTCTGGCTGCATTTTCTATGGAAGAATTGGGGATTGAAGGCGTAGAGTTTTCCGACCAGCGGGGATTACTGAGGAAGAGGCGAAAACGATGTTTGTAGACCTTTATCCCTGAGGGAGATGACAGCATAGATGATGCCACCCTTTCCTTTTTATGTGGAAGTGCTTTCCAAAGAAGATAAGGAAAGACGAAAGGAAGAGGTGGAAAAGGCCTTCTCTGACCCCCTGGTGGATCATTCCTATACCTTGAATTCTTCTAACATTTTCACGGAAGAAGAGTGCGATGAAATTCTCAGAGCCTTGAGAGAAGAGCTGGAAAATATGTCCTCCTACTGCAATATCGGTAAGGGAACCATTACCCAATCCGAAACGGAGGATAAGGACTGGATGAATGCTTGGCATGACTTCTTCCATTCCTTTTCCGTGGGAGACTTTTTCATTTGTCCAAGCTGGGAGGAAATCCCGAAGGAAGCAGAGGGGAAAATTCTGTTATCGGTAGACCCGGGCACCACCTTTGGAACCGGACAGCATGAAACCACCAAGCTCTGCCTTCAGGCCTTAGGAAAATACGGAAAGGGAAAGGAGAGGGTTCTGGATTTAGGAACCGGCTCCGGAATTCTGGGTATCGCTGCGCTAAAGATGGGGGCAAAGGAAGTATTCGCCACGGATTTAGACCCCTTTGCGAGGGAGCAGTGGAAGAAAAATCTTTTGAAAAAATACCCTTTCTAAGGATCAGATGACACTTTTTATCGGAAATATCCTGGGACAGGAAAAAGGAAGAGCTGGCCTTTCGAAAAGCTGTGAAGAAAAGCCCTTTTCCTTGGTTCTAGCCAATATTTTAGCGCCGGTTATCATTGCCTTAGCACCGGAAGTACCGAAGTTTTTTTGGAAGAAGGAGGAATCTTTTATTGCCTCCGGAATTTTTGGAAGAAAAGGCGGAAGAAGTCAGAGAGACCCTGAAAGCAGTGAAGGAATGGGAAATTCTGGAAGAGTCGCAGGAAGGGAGTGGCACGCCTTTATATGTAGGAAAAAGTCATTTTAAGAGAAAGAGTCAGTAGTTTTATTTAAACAAAGTAAAGAATATACAAATCTACCATCTATTTATTAACGCATACAGGGAGAAGCAGAAAGTGAGGTAGAGCTGTTTTTATGATTTATGATTGTCTAATCATTGATGATGAGAAAAGTTTGCTGGAAGCCACAAGTGAATATTTGAATTTGTTCGGTATCAGTACCGTTACGGCAGAGTCTGATGAGGGATGTTTTGAAGTTCTTTCTCGAGATAAGGTAAAGTTAATTTTGCTGGATATTAATTTGGGTGATGAATCCGGGTTTGAACTTTGTAAAAATTCGACAAATGACTGATGTGCCCATTATTTTCATCAGTGCACGTAGCAGTACGGATGATATGATTTTAGCCTACATATTGGAGGGATGATTATATACAAAAACCTTATTCTCTCAGCTATTTGCTTGCAAAAATACAGGTTTTCTTGAAACGATATTATCCGGAAGATAAATTAGACGGCGTGAGCGTGGGAAGATGTGAGGCTGATTTAAAAAAAGAAGAATTATATAACGCCGGGGAAAGAATAAAGCTGAAAGGAATGGAAAAAGTTACTTTTTCTATCTCCTGAAAAAAATCAAGGCAGAACCATATCGAAAGAGGAATTATTCCAAAATGTATGGCAGGATAGTATCACCGGAGATAATACACTAAATGTCCATATTCGCAGATTAAGAGAAAAAATAGAGATAGATCCTAACGAACCGCAAGTTTTAAGGACGGTTTGGGGGATAGGGTACATGTTGACATTAGGAGAAGGACAATGAAAAAAAGGGTATCTCTATTTTCTACTAATCTTGATCCTTTCCTGGCTTACCCTGGTATTTTTAGGCTTACCGATAATGAAGAAGCCTCAACGATTTTTGCTGAGGTAAATTATATCAGAAAAATCAGTGGAAAAAACTGGGGCACTGGGAAGACAGTGCTTTTCGAGATAGGAAAAGCACTCTTTTCATTCTATGTTATTAATGAGCAGGGAGATATTGTTTACGAATCCATGCTCATGAAGAGACGTGGATTGGAAGACTCTATAAAAACAAAGATACGATTATAGATATTGTAAAAACGAGAAAGCAGTGGGAAAGCTTTATTATTTTAAATGAAGATTATGAACGTTACGTTTCGTACAGTATTCGTATGAGAAATATCTATTTACTGATTAACAGCTTGTTTTTTTATCATTATTGCAATCCTGGTATTTGAAAATATGGAGAACCATACTTCAAACCATTAGACCAATTAAAAGTTTTTGCAGAAAGAATTTCAGATGGAAATCTTGAGATGCCTCTCAGTATTCATAGTAACAATGCTCTTAGTACATTTGCCAATAGCTTTGATATTATGAGAGAGAAGCTTTTAAACGCCAAAATCAATGAGCAAAATGCTCTAAAAAAGAGAAAAGAGCTTATAGCCTCGTTAAGTCATGATATAAAAACGCCGATTGCTTCCATAAAAGCAACGACAGAACTTCTTGCGTTACAAGAGGATAACGCATCTAAAAAGAAAAAAAGATGATGATCATTATGGATAAAGCGGAGCAAATCAATCTTCTGGCTTCCAATTTATTGCAGTCTACATTAGATGAGTTGGAGGAAATGGAAGTTATTGTAAGAGAAGAATGTAGTGAAGTTGTAACAGATATTATTCGTAGTGCAGATTACAAAAACTATATTAGAGAAATATCCATTCCTTCCTGCATTATAAAAATAGACAAGAATCGGCTATTGCAGGTTTTCGATAACATAATCAATAATTCTTATAAATATGCAAATACGGAGATTGCTGTATCTTCCTGTTTTTTTCAATCAGTACTTACGAATCTCTGTTAGCGATTTTGGAGACAGCATTGAAGAGGAAGAAATTCATCTTGTGGATCAAAGATTTTATCGGGGAAAAAGCAAAGGATTTTGCCGGTTCCGGATTGGGCTTATATATTTGCAAAAAGATTATAGATAAAATCGGAGGAAGAATTCGTTTTGATAAAATAGAGAATCAATTTTGTGTAACAATAGATTTACCATTGGCGTAATTAGATGGAAGATACTACAGGAAACTTTCAAAGAAAGACTTTCCTGTAGTGTTTTTTTGTTCGTAAAGAGTAGTGCATGCAAAGCCTGCATTTTCAATAGCATTTTTAGAAAATGGGATAAAGAAATTCAGGAGAATAATAAAGTTAAGAATCATGGTAAGTCAGTTAAGAATTGTTAAGGAAGAGGCAAAGACTGCTAAGATTTAGAATGATAAAATCAATATAGAAAAAGGGACGTGCAACAAGAAATGAATCATGAAAAGGAACGCAAAATGGTGAGTCATGATAATAATATAATCATTAGAACAGAAAAGCTCTGTAAAAGCTTTTCAATGAAAAACCATAGTGAACACATCTTAAAGAATATAGATTTAGAAATTTATGAGAGGGATTTTACGGTGGTTATGGGAGCATCAGGCTCCGGTAAGTCAACTCTTCTCTATATGCTTTCGGGAATGGATAATCCATCTTTGGGAAGAGTCTTCTTTAGAGACGAAGAGATTTCAAGTAAATCTAACAATGCATTATCTGATTTTAGAAGAAATCACTGTGGATTTGTATTCCAACAGATTAATTTGATTCATAATCTTACGGTTCTGGATAACGTTGTGCTAAGCGGTCTGTTAAGAAATAAAAATAATGCTGAAGTTATGCAGAAAGCAAAGCAGCTTCTCTCAATGGTTCATATTGAAGAAAAAAATTGGGATAAAAGTCCCGCAGAAATCTCGGGAGGTGAAGCACAAAGAGTTGCAGTAGTCCGATGCTGAAATCAATGAACCGGATATATTGTTTGCAGATGAACCTACAGGAGCACTGAACTCCGAATCAGGGTGCAGAGTTCTTGATTTATTAAGCAATATTCATCAACAGGGTAGAAGTGTCTTAATGGTTACCCATGACTTTAATGCAGCTTTTAAGAGGGAATCGCATACTGTATTTAAAGGATGGAGTGATTTGCGGGGAGTGTAATCTGGGACAATATACAGTAGATCATGATAAGGAAAGAAATATACAATTGGACGGTTTTCTAAAGGAAATGGGTTGGTAATGATGATAAAAAGAATATTACTTTTTAACCTTTCTAAAATTAAAAAATGTGTATGGATCTTTTGTCTTTGTTTTTTTGATTGCGGTGTCTTCTTTTTGATAGGGATATCTTTTTCTATAGAAGATAGTTTTTCGGCTTTTATTTGAGACTGTTTATGAAGCAACAAACAGTGCAGATTATAGCGCCATATTTCCCAGAGAATACTTAGAAAGTAAAAAAAGGGATATCGAGAGCTTCATTCAAAAATCAGAAATCAATACCGCTTATGAAACAGAAGATACTTTTGATTTTCTTAAAAACAGCAATCTCTGTAGAAAAATAAGGAAGAATTACAGGGTTCGTGGATTATACGGAATTTTTGATAGAGACAATCTTTTATCTACTGTCAATCTTGTGGAAAAATGGAGACCCAGCCGGAGAATGCAATATTTGTTCCCTATCTGTGCAAAACTTTATTTGGTTTTCAATTAGGAGAAAATTTATCTATAAAGTACCTTGATGAGTATAAGACCTTTGTGATTGCCGGATTTACTGAGGATATCTTATATGGTAATCGAGGCGTTATGGCCTTTGATGTACCGGAGAAATCTTTCTCGGAATTGGAAAAATTCTCTTGGAAATGAGAGCCGCAGTGCTTTTATTGTTGCTTAAGTCTGAAGATAAGGGTTTAAGACAAAACTTTATCCCACTCATCAAAGAGGCGCCTTATGGAACCTATACGGATATTGCTTCCGCTCGGTATTCTATGCACTCCACATTACACGTTTACAGTATTGCGATACTTTTCTTTTCTATGGTAACTCTGATAGTGGTTTGTCTGGTAATGTATTTTTAGAATTAAAGACAGTTTTTATAAGGATTTTTAAAAACAATTGGAGTAATGAAAGCCCTAGGCATTAGTGATAGGGAAATTCGACTATCCTTTGTATTCCAATATATTTTCTTAGGGTTTATGGGAAGCGTTCTAGGGATTTTATTATCTGCTGTACTGGCATCCACTTTCATTCCTCCATAACGGCAGAAAGCGGTATGAAGTGGGTAAATTCTTTTCATGTGATGAGAGGATTAGAAATCCTATCGGTGAATCTAATTATAGTATTCTATTTGCATTTCAAGCAACGGCTACCGTAAAGAAAAATCACCCGGTAGCGACCATAAGGGGACAAAGGGGTAATTATAATGGTGGAATCAGTCATTCATTTTTTTGGGAAAAATTCCTTTATCCCTGGACTTTTTATCAGCTATTTATTTATTGATTTGTAGAAAGAAACAAAATATAGCCATCTGCTTTGATTGTTGCCTTAGCAGTATTATCCTCTTCATTTTTTTATCACTTTATTTTCCAATATTGTTCAAAAAGAAGACGGTTTATCGCAAATCAGTGGTATGGAGAAATTTGATATTGTTTTAAAGCCCGAGAAAAGAAGCAGACATTCAGAAGCTATATCAGACAATATCCGAAATGGATAACACCAAAGCCGTTATAAAATGCATAGGTCCCGGAGGGGGAGAAATCCTATGTGATAACAATGTAAGCGGAAGAGTAACGGTTTATGATGACTATGAGAAATTGGAGAAGATAGGGCTTATATAAGGGAAGGTATCCTTTCTATGACAATGAAATCGCCATCTCGGTTAATCTCTCCAAGAGTTTAAAAAAAGGAATAGGAGATGTGATTTCGATCAGAAATGATTATCAAGAACAAGCTCCGGAGGAAGAATATGTAGTAACCGGACTGACACAAGGCAGCTATACCGGAGGACTTGATATTTTCTTTACCTATGACGGTATCCTAAAAATAGAACCGGATGCCAGTTGGGAATCGATGTATCTGTATCTAAAGAATAACAGGGACATAGAGGTCGCAATATCAAAGATTCAATCTCAAATGGGGGATGAAATTACTACATCGAAAATTTCAAAGAATTATTTAACAGCCAATTTGCTTCTGTTATAGCCAATGTAAAAGGCGATTCTCCTCTGGGTACTTTTCGTAAGTATGTTTATTACACTAACTACTGTGATTTTTACTGGTAAAGACAGTAGTTTTAAATAACGAAAGTGATTTTGCTGTGATGAGAGCAATAGGCTTCACGACGTATCAGATAGCAAGGCAGATTTCTATGAGTATCCTGCCGATTTTGACAATGGCTTCCTGTATAGGATATTTATTATCCTTGCTATTTACCAATAGAATTTCGATCCTTATGTTGCAAGGAATGGGGATTTATGATTTGCGGTTTAACCTTCCTAATGGATATATACTTTGTTACGCAATAATCCTTATTCTATTATCTTACTTCCTGTCCATACTCTATGTGTGTAGGCAGAGTAAGTATTCTCCTAACTATATTATTAATAGAGGGGAGTAAAAATTGTTTATAAGCTCTTGAGTAAATATAGTTAACATTAAATAAAGGGGAAGCAGTAAAAATGTAGAAAAAGACGATTTTTTCCTTCCGATATAGGGCCAAAATAGGGTAATCTGAGCTCGCCGGTACTTACTGAAAGCGAGCCGAATCGAAGCTTGAAGTTAGTACCGATGCGTGGCGAGGTTAGCGAGAGCGTGCCCCAATTTAAGACCTATATCGGAAGGAAGCCTTAAACATGACTTTTCTTACATCCTTTTTTATTCCGAAGGATTATCCTTCCGCATTAAAATCGCCTCTGCCTCATTGATGGCCTTCTCCACCATTTCCGCAACGATGGGCGCCAGTTTTTTTCCTCTGATTTCCGAATCTTCTCCGGAATGGGCTTGGTAACTGATGCTTTGCCACGAAGATGGTACAGCAATCTTCGTAGGGTTCAATGGAGGTTTCGTAGGTTCCGATTTCCTGAGCCACATCTACGATTTCCTGCTTATCGAAGGCAATCAAGGGACGATAAACCGGCAAGGTGCAGACTTCATTGGTACAAACCAGACTTTGCAGAGTCTGGGAAGCTACCTGTCCGATGGATTCACCGGTGATTAAGCCGATACAGTTATTTTTATAGGCCAACGCCTCAGCAATCCGCATCATATAGCGGCGCATGATGATGGTCAGCTCTTCATGGGGGCAGTGCTCATAGATGGCCAGTTGGATATCCGTGAAATTCACCACATGAAGCAGTATGGGGCCGGTATAGGTGGAAACTTGCTTTGCCAGATCCATAACCTTGATTTTTGCTCTTTCACTGGTATAGGGGGGCGCATGGAAGTAGGTGGCCTCCAGTAAGGCACCCCGCTTTGCTACCTTGTATCCGGCGACAGGGGAGTCAATTCCTCCGGAAAGCAGTAGCATGGCCTTTCCGTTTGTACCCAGGGGCATTCCGCCCAGTCCGGGAATAATCTTTCCGTAAATGTTCATATACTGACGGATTTCCACCCGAAGCTTCACATCCGGCTTATGCACATCCACGTGAGCATTGGGGAAGGCCTCCAGAATGCTGTGGCCAAGTTCCTGATCCAGCTCCGGAGAGGGTCATGGGATAGGACTTTTCCGCTCTTCGGCTTTCCACCTTGAAGGAAACGTTGCTGTCTCCGTAGGCTTCTTTAAAGTAGGAAAGGACAGCATTTTCCAAAACGGAAAAGTCCGGGCTTAAAGGTACCTGGACCATGGGCGCAATGCCGGCAATACCGAACACATGGCGAAGGGCATCAATACACTCTTCATAATCGTAGTCCTCGGACTTCACATTCACATAGATTCTTCCCGTTCCCGGCTAACGGAATAGCTTCCGGTAGCCCGCTTTAATTTCATCCGAATATCATGAACCAGGGCGTCCTCAAAGACATAACGGTTTTTCCCTTGGTGCCGATTTCTGCATATTTAATCAAAAAATGCTTGGTATTGCATAATCTCCTTCTTTACATAAGAAAAGTGCATGAAACCATGCACTTTTGAAAAAGCCTTGTATATCTTCTTTCTTTCCGTTAAGATACAACAGTTAAATGATGTAAGGAGCCAGGTGGGATAAAAATATCCTCCATCTCTCCATCATCAGCATGAATGTTCAAGTCGATGGGCTTGGAAAGATCCAAGGAGAAAAATTCCCATAATAGACTTTTGCGTCAATCACGTAACGACCGGAAACCAAATCGAAGTCCACATCAGAGTAACGAACCAACTCGTTTACAAAGGACTTAACTTTATCAATAGAATTTAATGAACATGAACCGTCTTCACAGCTTACCCTCCTTTAAAAATGATAAGTTTATTGTAGTAATGAACGATTTTTAAAAGTCAAGCGAAAAGCCGTGAAAGAACTGTAATTTTAGAAAGAGGATAAAAATGAATTTATCAGGACTGCGTTTTGCCATGCACAACTTAGGCTGCAAAGTCAATTCATATGAAACAGAGGCCATGACCGAAGCTATTTTGCAGGAAGGAGCAAGGCTGGTGGACTTTACGGAGGAGGCGGACATTTACCTGATTAATACCTGCTCCGTCACCAATATTGCGGACCGAAAATCCCGGCAAATGATTCATCAGGCTAAGCAGAGGAATCTGGAGGCTATCGTCATTGCCACCGGTCGCTATGTGGAAGGAAAAGCAGGAGGAGCTGAAAGAGGATAAAGGGTATCGATATTCTTATCGGAAATACCGGAAAAAGGCAGGGTGAGTTGAGCTGATTAAGGCCTATCGGGAGGCTATGCTGGAAAATGATGCAAGCCCCATGGAGCCCTTTTCCCCGGTACGGGAGGAGGGAGAGTACGAAAATCTCTTCCTTTCCAAGCCGAAGGATAAGAGCAGAGCCTTTGTAAAGGTGCAGGACGGCTGTAATCAGTTTTGCGCCTACTGTATCATCCCCTATGTTCGGGGAAGAATCAGAAGCCGAAAGGAAGAGGATTGTCTGGAGGAGATTCGCCATTTGGCAAAGGAGGGCTTTTCAAGAGGTGGTGCTTACCGGCATTCACCTGTCCTCCTATGGATTGGATTTTGAAAATCTTTCCTATGAATATGCCAGCAGAAAGGCGGAAACGGGAGAGGCCTTACTCCATTTGATTTCTGAGGTGGGGAAGATTCCCGGTATTCAAAGAATTCGTTTGGGAAGTCTTGAACCTAGAATAATCACGGAACGCTTTTTAGCAGGTTTAAAGGAGTAGAAGCAATCTGCCCTCATTTCCACCTGTCCTTACAAAGCGGTGCGGAAAAAGACCTTAAAAGGAAATGAATCGTCATTATACTAAAGAAGACTTCAAAAAGGCGGTAGAGGATATCCGAAGAGTTTATCCCATGGCGGCCATTACGACGGATGTGATTGTGGGTTTCCCCGGAGAAAGGGAGGAGGATTTTCAGGAGTCTCTTGCCTATTTAAAGGAAATCTCTTTTTATGACCTCCACGTATTCAAGTTCTCCAGAAGAAAGGGGACGAAAGCAGACGAAATGAAGGAGCAGATTCCGGATAATATCAAAACAGCCCGCTCCAAAGAGCTTTTGGCACTGGCTTTGGAAGACTCCAAGAAATTCAGAGAGAAATTCTTAGGAAAAGAGAGCTCCATCTTGATAGAAGAAATTCGGGAAATTGAAGGAAAAATACTATTACACCGGATTTAATAAAGAATATATCCGCTATATTCTGCCGGTACAGGATGAACTCTTGGCAGAGTACGAGGACGATAAGGAAAAAGAAAGACGAAAGACTGGCCCAATTAGGAAAAAGAAGCAATTGGAAGCATCAGAACGGTAAAAAGGCTTAGAACTGAAGGGAGAGATGATTTTATCAGAGTGAGAAGAGCACGATGTAAAAATGATAATGCTTTCCGTCAGTATAGGGTCTGTAGTGGGCACGCTCGCTAAGCTCGTCCCTGCAGGGTTCTAAGCTTTTAAAAAGACAAAAGCCAAGAACCCTGCGGGCTCACATTACCCCTGCTTCCAGACCTATACTGCGAAAAAGCTTGCATAATCATGTTTTTACAGCATGCTTTTTGAAGAATGGATTGGGGGAGCTTAGTCTAATATTTAGAGCGAATAAACCTATAAGTCTAAAAATTCTATTGTTCCAATATTCAATTCCCTTAAGGGCTTCTATTCAAGCACTCTTCCCCTGAACAAGGAGGGGCGATTTCTCAGGCTTTCGACTTTTTGACATTTGTCTAGATTCAAAAATTTTTCAATTTTGCATTTTTGGCATATTAATTCTATTACTTTTTATTCAATGCATTGGTCTGCTTTCTCGGTATAGGGCTTATGACGGGGGCAATCTGAGCCCGTCAGTACTTGCTGAAAGCGAGCAACGCGATGCTTGAAGCTTAGTACTGATACGAGGCGAGGTTAGCGGGAGCGTGCCCCGGAGTAAGCCCTATACCGAGAAAGCGATACACATATCTTTAGAAAGAGCAGGAAGAAAAATGCGGAAGTCGGAAGTAGAAAATCCGCACCGATATGTTCATCAGAAATTCACAAAGTTCTTCTGAAAAATTCTTGACACATCCTTCCATTAGCGGTATATTATGACCATGTGTTAGCACTCAATACACACGAGTGCCAACAAAGCCGAGAAAGGAGGGAAAGAGTTCTGTGGATCAGAGAAAGGTGATTATTCTCACCACGATTATCAAAAACTATTTGGAAACCGGAGAGCCGGTAGGTTCTCGCACCATCAGTAAGTTTTCCGGTTTGAATCTAAGCTCGGCAACCATTCGTAACGAAATGAGCGACTTGGAAGAGTTAGGGTATATAATACAGCCTCATACATCTGCAGGAAGAATTCCCTCAGATAAGGGTTACCGCTTTTATGTAGACCAGCTTATGGAAAAGCAGGAGCGAGCCTTATCCGATGTGAAGAGCTCTATGTTTGCCAGAATGGAGCGACTGGAAAGTACCCTACAGACTTTGGTAAGAAACATTGCCAGTGACACCCACTACGCGGCCTTTGGTATCCGGGCCCCAGTATGCAGAAGAACAAAATCAAGTTCTTGCAGCTGTCCTTGGTGGAGAAGCAGAAGGTCTTATTCCTTCTGATGTTTCAGGGCAATATTGTAAAGACCATTACCTTGGACATTCCGGAGGATTTGGAGCAGGCGGCCATCCTCTCCCTGAACCTTTTGCTAAATGATGTTTTAGCGGGCTTCTCCGTGGAGGAGCTGGGAGAAAAGGATATCCGCTCATTAATGGATAGAACACCTTATAAAGCAACGATGGAAACCGTACTTCGGGGAATGCAGGAGCTTTTGCATCCTGAGGAGGAAGAGGTAGAGATTTATACCTCAGGTGCCACCAACATTTTCAAATATCCGGAGCTTACCGATTCGGAAAATGCCTCCAAGCTGATTTCCGCTTTAGAGCGGAAGGAGGAGCTGGCAGGTCTTCTGAAAAGCAATGAGTCGGAAGAAAAGGACGGAAGCATTCAGGTCTATATCGGAAAAGAAAGTCCTTTGGAGGACATGGCGGATTGTGCAGTAGTTACCGCAAAGTATCACTTGGGTAACGGAATGCAGGGTACCCTTGGAGTCATTGGACCGAAGCGAATGGATTATGAGAAGGTTTTAAAAACTTTGACAAATCTGATTCAGGATATGGAACGGAGTTTTTAGATAGAGAAAGGAGAAACTTGTGGCAGAAAAATACAGAGCGAAAGCAAGGGATGGAAGAGGAGCTATAAGGCTCAGGAAGCATCTGCAGAAGTAGATAGGGAAGAGAATGCAGAGGCCGCTTCGAAGAGACTTCCGGAGAGGAAGCTGTTGAGAGTTCTCAGTCAGCAGAGGAAGGAAGCTCCGAAGAGAATCCGGAACTTCTCCAATTAAAGGATAAGTACCTTAGAACCTTGGCGGAGTATGAGAACTTTAGAAAGCGCTCCGAGAAGGAAAAGGCACAGATGTTTGAACTGGGAGCCAAAAGCATTATCGAAGCCCTGCTTCCGGTGGTGGACAACTTTGAAAGAGCTTTAAGTCATGTGCAGGAAGAGGAAAAGGATTCCCCCTTTCGTAAAAAGGCATAGAAGGGATTTACAAAGCAGATTCAGAAGATGTTTGCCGATTGCAATATTCAGGAAATCGAGGCCCTCGGTAAGAAGTTTGATCCGGCTTTACACAATGCGGTGATGACAGAGGAAGAGGGAGATGCGGAGGAAGATACCATTACCCAGGATCTTCAGAAGGGTTATACCTATAGAGGAAAATGTGGTTCGCCACTCCATGGTAAAAGGTAAAGAAGTAAAATAACGGTAGTTTGAAAAAGTTTTTGAAGAAAAAAACATTTTTGTATATAGAGAAAAAGGAGAGTAAAGACTATGGGAAAGATTATTGGAATTGACTTAGGAACAACCAACAGCTGTGTAGCAGTTATGGAGGGCGGAAAGCCCGTTGTTATCCCCAATGCAGAGGGTATGAGAACCACTCCTTCTGTAGTGGCATTTACCAAGACCGGAGAGCGTCTTGTAGGAGAGCCTGCTAAGAGACAGGCGGTAACCAATGCGGAGAGAACCATTTCCTCCATCAAGAGACACATGGGTACAGATTACAAGGTATCTATTGACGGAAAGGATTACACTCCACAGGAAATTTCCGCTATGATTTTACAGAAGTTAAAGGCGGATGCGGAGAGCTATTTGGGAGAAAAGGTAACCGAGGCGGTTATTACCGTTCCTGCTTACTTTAACGATGCTCAGCGTCAGGCTACCAAGGATGCAGGTAAGATTGCAGGCCTTAAGGTAGAGCGTATCATCAACGAGCCTACAGCGCCAGCTCTTGCTTACGGTCTGGAAGATGAGTCCGAGCAGAAGGTTATGGTATACGACTTAGGTGGTGGTACCTTCGATGTATCCATCATCGACATCGGAGACGGCGTAATCGAAGTATTGTCCACCAACGGTGATACTCACTTAGGTGGTGATGACTATGATGATCGTATTACCAAGTGGCTGGTAGACGAGTTTAAGGCGGCAGAGGGTGTAGACCTTTCTCAGGATAAGATGGCTCTACAGCGTTTGAAGGAAGCGGCTGAGAAGGCAAAGAAGGAGCTTTCCTCCGCAACCACCACAGATATTAACCTGCCTTTCATTACTGCTACAGCAGAGGGTCCAAAAGCACTTGGATATGAAGCTTAGCAGAGCAAAGTTTGAGGAAATCACTCTGATTTAACAGAGAGAACAGCAGTTCCTGTACAGAACTCCATGAAGGATGCAGGACTGAGCAACGCTGATTTAGGAAAGGTACTCTTAGTCGGCGGTTCCACCAGAATGCCTGTAGTACAGGAAAAAGGTAAAGCGACTTACCGGAAAAAGAGCCTTCCAAGAACTTGAACCCTGATGAGTGTGTTGCCCTTGGTGCGCGGGGTACAGGGGTGGTAAGATGAGCGGAGAAGCGGAGCAAGCGATGTTCTTCTTCTGGACGTAACACCGTTAACTCTTTCTATCGAGACTTTAGGCGGAGTGGCTACTCCTCTTATCAAGAGAAATACAACCATTCCTACCAGAGCTTCTCAGGTATTCTCTACAGCGGCAGATAATCAGACTGCGGTAGACATCCATGTTGTACAGGGTGAAAGAGAGTTTGCAAGAGATAACAAGACCTTAGGACAGTTCAGACTGGACGGTATCTTACCGGCACAGCGTGGTGTTCTCAGATCGAAGTTACCTTCGACATTGATGCCAACGGTATCGTAAATGTTTCCGCTAGGGATAAGGGAACCGGTAAGGAGCAAACGACATCACCATTACCTCCGGATCCAACATGTCCAAGGAGGATATTGATAAGGCGGTAAATGAAGCGCACAGTTCGAAGCGACGGATAAGGAGAAGAAGGAAGCTATCGAGGTAAGAAACGGAGCGGATTCCATCGTATTCCAGACCAAGAAGGCTCTGACCGATGTGGGAGCCAGATAAGCGACAGCGATAAGGCAACCGTAGAAGCTGACTTAAAGGCATTGAGGATGTTCTGCAGCCCAATCCTTTGGAGGGAATTACCAGGATGGTGCAGAGCAGATTAAGGCGACCCCAGGAGAAGCTGATGCAGTCTTCTCAGGCACTTTTTCACCAAAGTGTAGTGAGCAGGCTCAGGCATCAGGTGCGGCCGGTGCCGGAGCGGCAGATGCAGGTGCGCAGCTTCTGAAGGCCAGAGCGGTAACGCTGACGACAATGTAGTCGACGGAGACTTTAAGGAAGTTTAATTCGAAAAATTTTTCGGAGAAGACAGGCTTAAGCCTCGTCTTTTCCTGGGACTTTAAAGGAGAGGAAAAATATGGCAGAAAAGCGTGATTATTATGAGGTGCTGGGGGTAGATAAAAATGCCGATGATAGTGCCATTAAAAGAGCCTATCGAAAGTTGGCAAAGCAGTACCATCCGGACTCTAATCCCGGAGATGAAAGTGCCGCAGAGAAATTCCGGGAAGCTGGAAGCTATGCGGTATTGTCCGATCCGGAGAAGAGAAAGGCCTATGATACCTATGGCCATGCGGCCTTTGATCCGAATTCGCGCGGGAGCAAGCTCCGGCTTCGGCGGTTTTGATTTCAGCGGCATGGATATGGGAGATATTTTCTCCGAGTTTTTCGGCGGAGGCTTCGGTTCCTCCTACGGTTCTTCCCGCAGAAGATCCAATATGCCGGAAAAGGGAGCCAATATTCGTGTAGGACTTCGAATTTCCTTTGATGAGGCTATTAAGGGTGTAAAGAAGACCATTAAGATTCGATATAAAGATACCTGTAAGACCTGTAACGGCTCCGGAGCAAAGCCGGGAACGGAAAGACAGACTTGTCCCCGTTGTAACGGCGCAGGTCAGGTAAGAATGACTCAGCAAAGCATCTTCGGAACCATTCAGCAGGTAACCACCTGTCCTGAGTGTCACGGAGAGGGAACAGTGGTTGAGGAAAAATGTCCGGATTGCCGTGGAGAAGGCTACATCAACACGGAGAAGAGTATGGAAATCGCTATTCCTGCGGGAATTGACGATGGACAGGCCATTCGTAAGTCAGGAGGCGGAGATCCCGGAAGAAACGGCGGCCCCAGAGGCGACTTACTGGTGGAAGTATCCGTGAGCGATCACCCCTTCTTTAAGAGACAGGGGGTAAATATTTACTCAACAGAAGCCATCAGCTTCCCCAAAGGCAACCCTGGGCGGAAGCACCATTGGAAGACAGTGGATGGACCGGTGGAGTTAAAGATTGCACCGAGAACCCAGTCCGATACCAGAACCAGACTTTGGGGCAAAGGGCGTTCCGTCCTTACAGAATCCCAACGTTAGAGGCGACCATTACGTAACCTTAGTAGTAGAAACCCCGAAGAAGTTAAACAAGAAACAAAAGAAGCCCTGAAAGCCTACGCCGAAGCCTGCGGAGAGAAGGTGAGACTAGCAAAAAATTCATAAGAGCACAATTTCCGTAAATTCACTAATACATTCTTCCAAACTGACGATATTGATTAAAAGCGGAATCATGGAGGAGAGTAACTCCTACCATTTTCACGAAAAATTTTCCTGAGATAGAGGAATGACAATTTCAAGGAGGAAGAATGGAAAAACACACAGGAAAACGGGTTAAGCCCAAAGGAAGTCGCTGTTAAGACACAGGCAGGCGGGGGCCAGGAAAAGCCGGGCTCCAAGGCTTTTAAGAAAGCCAGGGAGTTAAGCCAGGGACAGAAGGCAAAAGGCTGTAAAGGGTAAAAAAAGAGCGACCTGGCAGGAAGAATTTCTGCATTGGTTTGCGTATCCATGTTGGTAGTCTTTGTGCTGGCAAATATTGCTCTGCTAAGTGCGGTAGGAAAATCCTTCGATAAGATTAATCAGGATTACTTTACTTTCCACTACAGCGATGAATGTGGAAAAAGCCAGAAAGTCCATTACTTTAGCGGAGAACACTGCAAGAGCAATCAGCGAACACTTGGATGAAATGTATAACGAAACCGATAACGGTGCGGCAACAGTTCCCAGTCTTTTAAAAGACACCGTTCACTTAAGTGAAAGAAGATCCTTTGAAGAAAAATATTTACTGGATTCTGTCTGGGAAATGATTCGTCATGATGAACACATTATGGGTGCGGGGCGTTTTCTTCGAGGCCAAATGCGTTCCAGCAGGGTGAGCCGGAATACGCTATGTATTTAGGGAAGAGATAACGGAGATGAGAACAAGCGTTTCTACAAGTTCCTGGACTACAAGTTCTATGGAAACGGAGCGGAAGAATATTATACCAAAGCTTCTCAGGAAAAAGTCAGTCATGTTGTAGACCCTTCGTATCCTCTATTACCGGAGAGACCATCTTCGTATTGGTTGTACCCTATCCTTCATAATGACCAGTTTATGGGAACGGTAGTAGTAGACTTAAATGTTAAGATGTTTGATTCTCTGGGACAAGATAAGTCCGGAGAGGGTGCTAAGACCTTCTTTGATGTTATCAATAAGGATGGTAAGTTCGTATTTAGCTCCAATCCTGATGCGGTAGGAAAGAATCTTGCAGAATATGTTGGAGAAGAGACCTTTAAGAATGACATCCAGAGCAAGTTTGACGGAGAGTATCTTCCACGTTAAGGACAGTCACCGTATTCGTTACTTTGCACCGCTCACCATCTATGGAACAGACTGGTATGTGCAGTCCGCAATGAGCTTTAGACCTTACAACCAGGGTAAGAACCAGCTCTTTTGTTGCTTTAGCTGTTGCAGAAGTTGTTTTGTTTATTCTTTTACAGGTAATTCTTTTCACAGCACTGAAGAAGTCTCTTAGTCCTCTTGGAAAGCTGGCAGAGGAAAGTGACAAGTTGGCAGAGGGTAACTTCGACATTAAGGTTTCCTATGCCCAAGAAGATGAAATCGGTCGTCTGGTAAAGAGCTTTAACAATATCGTAAAGCGTTTGACCTATGTGGTATCCGATTTACAGGCGAAGCTTGGAGCATTTGCTCAGGGAGATTTCGGATCTGAAATCAAAGAAGATGAGAACTATAAGGGAGATTTCCGTCCAATCTTGAACTCTTTACAGGAAATTTCCACAAGCTTGAACAGTACCTTGAAGAACGTACACACTTCTTCTTCCGAAGTAAGCAGCAGTGCAGAACAGGTAAGCAGCATGGCCCAGAGAATTTCCGAGGGTACTACCAAGCAGGCTTCTTCCATTGCAGAGCTTTCCAAGACCATGGAAGATATTACAGAGCAGATTCGTCATACCACAAAGCAGGCTGAAAAGGCTCAGCGACTTTGGTGTTGTCAGCGGTTCTCATGTGAAACCAGTAACCAGAAGATGACTGACATGCAGGGCGCTATGGAAGAAATCACCGAGAAGTCTAAGGAAATCAGTAAGATTATTAAGACCATCGATGATATCGCCTTCAGACCAATATCCTTTCCTTAAATGCGACTATCGAGGCGGCAAGAGCAGGAGAGGCAGGAAAGGGCTTTGCGGTAGTTGCGGATGAAGTCGAAACCTGGCTAAGAAGTCTCAGGAAGCGACTCAGAATACTTCTCTTCTGATTGAAGAGACCATCGGAGCAGTACAGAAGGGTGCTAAGTTCACCGAGGAAACTGCGGAAGCTTTACACTCCGTATCCGAGAGTACCAACCAGGTTAATGATTTGATCGGAGAAATTTCAAGGCTTCCGAAGAGGAATCCGCAGGCGTTAGTCGCTTGAGTGACGGTCTTCAGGAAATATCCGCTGTAGTGCAGGGAGAACTCCCGCAACAGCAGAGGAAAGTCTTTGCAACAGCAGAGGAATTATCCGCTCAGGCTAACCTGATGAATGACCTTGTAGATAAGTTTAAGGTAAGATGATAGAGAAATCTGTTTATCGACATAAGCTTTAGCTTAAGATTATAAAATGGAGCATAGAGAATGGCATTACTGCCTTTACTCTATGCTCTATTTTGTATATAAAGTCCGGAAAAATAGAGACAGGAGAAAACAGAGACAGTATTGATTTTAAAATAAAAAAATTTATTTGTTTTATTTTATTTCCGGATAATCCTTTTAAAAAGTGGAAATTGAGTCGATACATCATTGATTGAGAATAAGAAGGAAGAAAGCGTTGAGGAGATACACTTTCTTTGGGAGGAAAAAGGAGTCTACAATGATGCAGGAAAGTGCGAGTAGAGGCGATTTAGGCAAAGACAAAGAAAAATGGCAGGAAAAAGCAGGGATATAGAGGACAAATCCCGGCTTTTAAGAAGGGGAGAAGAGTAGGGAAACGACTCTTTGCCTTCTTTTTGGCGATGCTTTTTAGTTGCCGGTCCCATAGAAACGGTAAGCTTTGTGGAGGAGGTATCTGCGTCGCCGTTGCAAGTCAAGGAAACAGAGGCGGAAAATCAGAAGGAATCTATTTCTTTCGAGAAAGCTTCAGCTAAAGAGACAGCTTCAACAGAAACAAGTTCATTGGAAGCGCCTTCAACGGAAAGCTCTCCGATAGAAAGCGCTGTAATGGGAAATTCTCCTGCAGAAGTCTCTTCAAATGCAGATCTTCAAAGAAATCTACTGCAAAGGAAGAACCCACTGCACCGGAAGCATCTTCAACGGAATCCACTCCAATAGAGGGGCTTCTTCTGATGACGGATTCTTTAGGAGGAAGAAAAAAGTCGCAGTTTATTTTGAATTCTGAAGAGACAGAAATAGAAGGGCTTAGTGAAGCCGGTGTTCGGATTACTGCAAAATATCCGAGTCTACCTTTCCTTTAGATGTACAGATGAAAGTAAAGGACATCAAGGAGGAAAGTCTTTTTAGAGGAAATGAAAGAGAAGGCCTTGCAAAGAGCGAAGATGCAAGATGCCGGAAATCATTTGAAAGAAGATAGAAAAATGGAGGAAAGAAAAAGAAGAGCAGAAGGAAGAAAGCTGGGAAGTAGACTCTCTTTCTGCTGTGGATATTTCTTTTTATGTTTTAAACGAGGACGGCGAGAAGCTGGAGGTTCAGCTGAAGAAGGGAAAAAGCCGTAGAGATTACATTGGAAAAATCCTCCTAGAAAATAATAAAGTAGATACGGAGACAGCTACAGAAGTAGAGCCGGAAGCGGAGAATGAAGCAAGAGAAGAATCGAGAGTAGCTAGGAGAAGATTCTCTCAAATCGAGGAGTCTAAATTACAGGTTCTGCATTTTGATGAGCAGAAGGGTGTAGAGTATCTGGATTCTAAAGAAGAGGAAGAGGGAATCCGTTTTCAGGGAAAACGTTTCAGTCCCTATGCAGTGGTAAGAACCAGAAGAAGGAGAGATGTTCCTACAGAAGGAAACAATAACAAGATCAAGTTCCATGCCTTTTGGAGTGTTAATGCCACAGCGAACAAAGATGCTTCCATTAGTTATATTAACCCGGATTATAATGCCGCTGATGAAGACACAAAAAAGTCTATGCTGATTAAACCCGGTAAAAATAACAACATGACCATAGGAATCAGCTATATGGTGAATTTTATCGGAGGGGCGGGGGCACCCCAGGACTATCCTACAGGTTCTATCAACATTTATCTTCCAGCAGCGATTTTTAAAGGAAAAGACGGAACGGATCAGGTGGCGGAGGACCAGAACGAAAGAAGCTTAATTTCGCAATTTAATCCGGGAGATATTGTGGAAGCGCCGGGGGTTTCAAAGAACAGAAGTAATTATACAAAAGTCGGCATTACCAAAATGGTAAACGGAGTAGCGGTGCCTTATATTAAGGTCAGTAACACGGATGCCAGAAGTTCTGCCAACTCCCTGGGGGCTATTTTTTCTTATAATTTTACGCCGACCTTATTAGATTATACTCACGACAGTACTTCGGGAGAAAAGGGTGTTTATGAGCTGGAATTTCCTGTATTCTTGGAAGTCGATCAGGACATGGATGGAAGTTTTACCGGTCCCCATGATGCCAGTATAGAACGAAAACTAAGAATCAGGGTGGAATCCAAAGTGAATCCCAGCACGGTGGAGCTAAAGGAGGCGAAGAAGTTCGATGCGCCCAAATCCGTTTATTTCCAATGGGATCCCACATGGGGACCGAGACCGGCAGATGCGGATAATTATTTTTACGGCCTCTTTTATGGAAGAGCGGATCGTGCCAAGTGGAGTACCCAGGCCCTATCCTTTGTGCCGGATATTAGTTCCACATCGGCTCCGGTAGCCGGTTCCGGAGCCATTTCCTCCGGACAATTAATCGGGTAAAGCGTTATCCTCAGGATGGAGAATTTGATACTTTATTTAATCCGGACCAAATGCTTGGCAAAATAGGAAACAGTCCCAAGGATATTGCCAAAGAAATGAGTGTAGCGACGCCCAGTGAGCCTCGTTTAGGGAATCCTATGGGAAAGACAAGCATTTTTATTGCTCCGGAATATAAGACGGAATACAAAAATAAAAAAACCTGATTATAAAGAATATGCCAGCTTTGATGATGGAGGCTATAGAAATACCGCTTTTTATGCCTTTCTTTACCGTTATCCCAAAACGGACATTACAACAGCACAGAGTAGCGGACAGGATTTGGAGACCCATCCGCTAAAGTACAAAAGTACTTTTTTTCTGTGCAGGATATTTGGCAGGACAGGTATAGCGGTACACCCAAGGCGGAAAGTACTGCAGAACTGGAAGTATATGTACGAAAAATATTGGGGAGTAGCCCGTTTAGATAAATATACCGGTCAGCCAACCGATACCAATACCCAGTTGATTAAGGGAATGCAGACTCTTTTTGGCGGAGGGAACTCCGGTGAGTCTTTCCTACAGTCTTTTTGCAGGTACCCATTTAAAGGATAGTGAAATCACTTTGGAATGGAAATCATACTGCCTATACTGCCGCCCACGGTTCCAAGGCAGAGATTTCGATGGGGAAGATATACCCTCTTTAGCATGGACAATATTAGCAGCAGTGACGGAAAGCCCACGGAAAGTGCCGGAGTACTAAGCTATCCTTCTACAGGGGGAGATCCTTATGTGCTGTCGGAAGATGACTATTCCTATGAGTCCTTTTATCTGGCGGACTATACCGCCTATGACGTGGAGTTTAACGGCTACAGTAATGAAAAAGCCGTGAATCCCAGCAAGGCCTATACTCGCTTTGCCCCCATTGAGGTTTACGGTAAGAAGAAGGGGGGAAGTGAAGAAAAGCTTGGAGAGCTTTATCTGAATGCAGCGGGATACAAAAAATTCCGCAGTGTATCCGGAGTGGAACAGGATGCTACTGTGCAGAAACCCGTGTCCTTTCCGGAGGGAATCAAGGAGATTCGCTTTAAAAATTCCAGCTCCTTCTATGAGACCGGCTTTACTACAAGGGTAAATCTTCGCCTTCATCCTACAGAGGCCATGAAACAAAGACTGGAGAAGGACCTTCAAAATAAGAAGAACAGTTTTATTGCCGCACCGGCGGAAGGAAAATTGTCCATCGGAGATACTGAGATTGTAAAAAATCAGGTAGGAGAATTTTGGAATAAGGTAGGCTACCAACTGAGTCCGGCGAATTATCAAAGTGTGCTGGAAAAGAAAAGTATAGGTTCTATAGAGGACGATCCTGCAACAGGAAGACAAAGAAGAGCCGTTACTTTCACGGCATATAATGATATGAGTATCAATAATTCCTATCGTCGCTTATCTAAATGCCTATAAGATTACAGAGGGTACTTTTTATGATTTACTCGCCCTTAGAAACGAATGTTGACCCGGACAGTATAGAGATGGGAGACTATAGCTACGCGGATTCCCTACCGACTTCGGGAGCACGTTATGAAAAAGGAAAAGACTATACCGTGGAATTTATTCCAAACTGGGAAGAATCCGGACAAACCATGATGAAAATCAAGTTTAAAAAGACCGGGAAAAAGCGGATTGGTTTACCGGCGGTGTACTTACCAGAAACGGTGTACGCGTGCAGTATAAGCTGGAAAATACCTATAGCAGTATTATTGATAATGGTGCCAACCCCAAGAATAATGTAGGCTTTGTGGATGAGACTCCCAAGCATAAGAGCAAGACGAATCTGACTACAGACAATTTTGTCGGGGCAAATTATGAGAATAAGCAGTATTTTAAATCCGTGATGGAAAACTTCCACCTCGGAGAAACAGGGAATCTTGTATACGGAAGCCAATGTGGACTATAACATTCCTACCGCAGTATCCGCCGGATTTGTAAACCGTATCAGTACGGAAATCAAGAAGGAGTATATTCCGCAAAATGTTTCCTATGCAGGAGACCCCTATGTGCATAAATTAATGTACAGTACCGCTCCCAATTCCAAGACGGCAGATTATGTATTATATGATATTCTGGGAACAGAGGAGGAAAGGAATGGAGACTTTGACTATGTGGATTTCCCTGCCCTTTTAAGAAAGAAAACCTACGATGCTCACAATGCCAATACCAAAAGATACTGCAAAGCACCGGTAGTTTATTATGCTACAGTAAAAGCCGGATGTATCGAATCTCAATGTGGATGACAGCAGTATCTGGAAAAAATATGAGCCTGAGAATCATCCGGTGGACAAAAAAAGTATCGTGGCCATTGCGGTGGATGTACGAAAGACCAAAACCGGTAAGCCCTTTTTATCTTCCGGGACAAAGCGCCATCAGCATTTATGTTCATATGAATGCATCCACAGAAAAGCGAAAGCTTAGTGTGGAGAATACCAATACGGCAATCACCATTCACCGTACCTTTACAGGAGACCAACCGAACAATACATCTCAGCCTACCGATAAAACTGACATCAGTAAGCATAGGATTCTTCCGCCGATTAGCGTGAAATCAAAGGACAAAAACATATCACCAAAGATGCCGAAAATGCAGACATCAAAGCGAAGGGAGCCTTCAGCTTTAACTTAAAGCCTGTGGGAAATGCGCCTATGATAGATGATGAGGGCAATGCGATTTTGGATACCGTGAAAAAATCCGGAGGATATGGGAGGAGAATTTCATTTTCCGAAAAATCACCTTCTACCGGCCGAGAACCTATCATTATACGGTAAAAGGAAAGTGGCACTTTCCCTGGGGTTAGCAATGACCCTGTATCGGAAAAAGCCTTAACGGTAGAGGTGAAGGTAGATGCACCGAACTATACAAAATTAAGTGCGGAACTAAGCTATGATGGGGAAACGGAACTAAGCTTTACCAACCATTTTAGTGAGAAGGATCTGCCTAAACCGAAGGAGGAGCCGAAGACACCGCCCCAAACGCCGAAGGAAGAGCCGAAGACCCCAAGTTCCAATAGGGAGAATCCTAAGAAGGATAGACCAAGACCACAGGAAAAGCCCCAAGAAGGAAGAGCCCAAGAAGCCTACGGATCCGGTACCGAAGGATAATCCAAATCCTCCTTCAACACCGGAAACTCCGCTCTAGAGAAGAGCTTCCTCCTGCTAGTCCTGTTGTACCTCCCAATCCGGAAACACCGAAAACGGTAACCGTCGAAATATTCCTCCTGCAGAACTTGCCGGAAGAAGACGGGAACTGAGAGAAAGAAGAGCAAAAGTCGAAAAACAGAATCGGAGAGATTCTTGGACAGACCCGGCCTTTAACGGAGGAAGAAAAGCAGGAATTAAAGGAACTGGGAGAAGTACTTAGCGGTATCCGAGAAGAAGAAAAGCTTCTTTCCAGACAGGTGTCTACAGGAGATACAAAAATCTGAAGCTCTTGGCATGGGGATTTATCTTGAGTGCTTTATGCTTGGGCGGATACAGCGGATCTACTCTGCTAAGAAGAAGGAAGAGAAGATAGGAAAGAAGACTCTTCAAAAAAACTTCGAAAATTATTGATTTTTAGATTTTCAAAAGAAATTATTATGCAATAAATGAATTTTGCATAAACAGATAATAGGATAATAATTATTTGTCGACAAACTGTTAGGACTTCCCCACAATAGGCAGTCCTAACAGTTTTTGTTTAAGACGATTGCCTTAAAATTCATTTTTATGGAGTATGCCCTGCCTAGTTGTGCAATTTCTTGTTTAAGGTGTCGTTTAGAAGAAGCTTCCAAGTGGGAAGAATAGAGTCATAAAGGAGTGTGACATGGGGTACAAAATAGAAAGCAGGAGACTGAGGAAGCTATGGGAAGAGGAAGGGATACCTTAACCCGTAGGAATTTTTCCAAAAAGACGTCAAAGAGGAGGCTTTGCCAAGAAGGGTATGGCTTATTTCCTCAGTTTTTGATGCTTGCAGGGAAATTTACAAAGCGTTTCCTATGCGGAAGAAATTGCCGGTGAAACGGTAGAACGTATCGCTCTTGCTACAGAAGAAAAAAATCCTCTGAAAGTCTGAGGGAAGAAGAGAAGAAAATTGTCCTTTCTTCGGAAGAGAAGACGGAGGAGGGAAAGACTTCTGAGGAAGAAACTGCCTTGGATAAGAAAGAAGATTTAACTTCAGAAGAGGCGAATAAGACGGTTCCTTCGGAAGCAAAGACTGAGGAGCTTTCTTTGGAAGAGAAGGCGAGTCTGTCATCGGAAGAAGCTAAGCAGGAGGAAAAACCGGAGTATATGGACGCCGGTTCTTTTGAGGCTTCTACAGTAAGGATATTACTGTACTGGCAAGCTTTTCTGAGGGAACCTTCTATGAGGGAACCAGAATGAAGGTGGTCCCGGTAGATTCAGAAAGCATTCTGGAAGAGGCCAAGGCCCTTTCTTTGAAGGATTATAAGAAAAAGAATCCGGGGGAAGAGGCGGAGGTTGAAGTTCTGGAGGCTATCGACATTTCCTTCTACAGAGAAGTTAACGGTGTGGAAAAAGGAAGTACAGCCTAAGAACGGCAAGAAGGTAGAGCTCGCCTGCAAAAAAGTAAAAATAAAGGATGCTTTAGAGAAGACTGAGGAAAAATCTTAAAGAAGATCAAGAAGAGGATCTTGAGGAAGAACTACAGATTGTACATCTTTCTGAAAATCATCCCGGAGAAATCCTTAGTGTAAAGGAGGAGGGAGAAGAACTCCTGTTTTCCGCAAAGCATTTCAGTCCCATTATCCTAGTAAGAAGGACAAGGGATTTGGGAGAAGAGGCTGTCAACCATGAGTTTAAGGCATTTTGGACGGAAGCTCTAATGCTCCTCGATTTGGCACGACCATTCCTAACGGCCATACTTATACCGATGGCAGTAACGGTGTAATGCGGGAACAAAGAGATTTAAAAATCATTCCTCCGGATAGTTCTTCCAACGGTACGGATACAACTACCCTGGGCATAGAGCTTACTCTGAAAGGGAAAACAAAAATGTCAGTTATGATGTAGGAAACGGTTAATATTGATGTTCCTGCCAGAATTTTTGAAGGCTGGGATGAAAATGAACCGGACAAAAATTTCTGTATATGAGAAAAAGGAAGGGAATCAGCATAAGTGCAGACCTTTCTATGGCTACAGGCTTGCTTGAGGCGCCGAATACCAATACCCAAAGTAGCTTTAATTATACCATTATCAAAAAGAATGTTCCCGGAAAGGATAAGCCGGAAGACTATCTTCGTTTAACGAACTATAGGGCGGTAAACGGTGGATTTACTTTTAAGAGCGGATATTGCCTACAACCTGACTCCTTCCATGCTGAAGGTAAAAGCATGATTATGCTAAGGGTAGGTGTCTATGACAATAAATTCCCCGTCAGCTTAAATATTGACCACAGTGATAACAGTTTGGATGTGAAACAGGATGTTCCTCTTTCCGTTCATGTGGAAACCAAGGTTGAGCCTACTAGCTTCAATTTCAAGCACGGTGAGGCGGATATGAAGCAGGGGATATTCTTCTCCTGGGATCCCAGCTGGGGCACTACCACGGATAACCCCGGTGAGTATTTCTATGGCGTTTGGTATCTAAGAGTGGATAGAGCCAGGGCAAGCTCTCAGGCCTTTGATTATAGCTTCCATACCTTAGATCCTGCAGATTCGGGTGGAGGAATCCTGGTTGGTGCGAAGAAGCTTCCCACAAACGCGGCATGGAACGTCTACTACAATAAGAGCGATATTGAAAATCATGCCAGAAACGGTTATGCGGATATTGCAAAGTTTATGGAGCCGGGAGAAAATCCTCCGGCAACAAAGCCTTTTTTGGAGAACCCCATTAATAGAAGCTATATAGGAATTCCAAAGGATCCCAGTGTAGAAAACCTCCCCACTCATCAGCCCTATGTGGCTGCCTTAAACTATGCCAACGACAAGTATAATTCCCAGCTTTATGCCTTACTGTATAAGTATCCTATGAGCAAGTTGCAAGAGGCAAAGGACAAGGGTATCGATCTTACGACCGATGGGCTTGATATTAGCAATAAGGTTGGGTTTACAGAAACCTGGGCAGACGGCTATGTGAGAAAGGGTGAGGCGGAGGCGGCACCTATGAAGGTACTTCTTCGCTCTTCAGGGCCGGGAGACTTTTTATTAAAGAAGTATAATACTGTGGATAGACAGATTTACCTTGGCGTTTTTGGATTACAAAGTATTTATAAAGGTGGTGCAGCGGCTCCTGTAGTATATAGCAACTGGAATGAAAGCTTTACTCTTTCTGCTACATATAAGGCAAAGGATAGCAGTGTAAATGTGTCACGGGACGGAAGCTATACCACCTCTGATACTAATGTTCCCGGTTCCGGTGCTACCCTTACAGACGGAAAGTATAAGCTATTCTCTGTAAAACCCAGCCAAGTAAATGGAAAAACTTTGAAAGAGGAAACAAATCAGGATGAATTCTCCAGTGATTCTATAACAAACGGTGATGTTTATAGAGGTGGCGTTTATGAATTAACAGAGGAGGACTACCATTATAGCCGTATCTATTTAAGAGATATGAAGGCCTATGATGTGGATTATTTGGGGAATCAGTTGGTAAAATTCTCCGGTAAAGCTAGCCCCAGAAAGAAAGATTCCAGCTATCCTCCCGTACAGGTTATGGTAAAGGATAAGAGATATCCGGGAAGAGGATATTTTGAGTATGGTCGCTTAAGCTATAACGACCATGGAGGCGTTATCTTTACTGTAACAGAGCCCGGCGCAATAAAGAAGTATACACTCCGTGACAATGCCGACATTTCACAAACGAATCAGCTGGACTTAGAGGCTGCCTTTGGAGATAACATTGTAGGGCTTCAGTTTAAACAGGATTCCCCCTATTATAAGACAAACTTTGATGCGTCATTCACCATAAAGGTGACTCCTGAGCCTGCTATGCGGAACTTCATTGCCGATACCATGGCTAAAGGAGACGGGTATAACATGAACTTCCTGGCAGGTGGCGCTGTGGAGAAGTCCGTCAATTAGGTACAGCGATTATTGATAAGAGGGCGGGAAAATACTTGGCTGAAATAGGCTATGGTTTAGAGCCCTTAAATATCACCTCGGAGCTGGTAAAGCAAAACAAACCTTATGTGGACCATCCTGAGCGCAGCGAGCAAAGCATGGATGTTATGCCTGGGGCTTTAACTGGGGAATCTTCCCCACCAGTTTACAGGAGGATGAGTATACCAAGCCTTATGTGTTAAAATCCGGAATTATCTATGATCTTCTTCCTGCAGGAACCTATGTGGACGAACGCTCTATTGTTCTGGGAACCTGGGATGCGGCGGACACTCCACCGGAAAGTAAAAAATTTGTCAAGGGGAAGGACTATACCGTAGAGTTTAAGAAGAACTGGAAAGGCTCCGGTCAGACCATGATGATTATTAAGTTAACCATTCCGGATGATGCAGAGCATCGTTTTTGGAATAAACAATATAATCGAAGCGGTTGGAAGCTAAACTATACCCTTTGGAACCCTTACACCAATATCGTGGACCGGGGAAGAACGGCAAAAAACACCTTGGGATTTGTCAATACTGACGAGAATACCATTTGGAATCCAAACTATAACCCGAAGCTTGCAAATCCGGGGAATAATGCAGATAAAATTAAATATTACGAGGAGCTTGCGCTGAATGCTTTAAACAGTAGCAATGATAAATATACCACCTCCGTAACGGAACTGAATATGCCCTACGGCCCGGTAACGGTACTGGAGGCAAGATTCAGCAATACGGTTTCTACGGAGATTGATCCCCGTTATTTAAGTACTAATGTAAGCTATATGGGAGATCCTTATACCCATAGACTGATGTATCAGGCTTCAGATAACAGCAGAACAACGGATTTGGTCATCTATGATATCCTGGGAGAGAAAAAGGATAGAAACGGAGACTTTAACGGTGTAGACATCAACAGTCTCTTTGAGTAAGCGCTCCTTTGATAAGGACAATACCAACAACTCGGATACCTTTTAAAAGCCCAGAGTCTTTTACTCTTATGAAATTCCTACTGAGGCAAAAAGAGATTTAGGAAAGGCCTTTTCATGACCCGGATTACAACAGTGATACGAATCCAAACAATCCGAGGAATACCGGTACCAGTATTTGGCATGAATGGAACTACGAGGACGAAACACAAAATGTCGGCGTAGAAAAGATAAAATTGTGGCTTTGGCTTTTGATCTTCGTACTACCAAAGACAAGAAGCTCTTCATTTTAGATAAGAAGGGATTGCTGATTGCCAATGTCAATATGTTGGCCCATACGGATATGGATAAGATCCTGTTGTAAACACCAATCTGGCATACCGTGTAGCTACCTTATTCCCGGGAAATGATATTCCTCAGAATGTGGCACCGGATATCGTAGCGAAGCAGTAGCCATAAACTGGTGGAGCCGGTAGTCTTTAAGCTTCCGGTAAAGAAGATTTTGAAGTCCCAAAGGAATTAGCTACGCAAGCTCCCGATATTCGCGGAAAAATTCACCTTCACAATCAGCGGAGAAAATGGGGGCACCTTTACTGGATGAAAAGGGAAATCCTATCACTACAGTATTGAAGAACCGGATAAGGACGGCGGAACGGTAGAATTTGGAAACATTCGGCTGATGAGACCCGGAACCTATACTTATAAAATTAATGAGCATGGAAGGAATGTAGACGGTCTTACCAGTGAGGACATGGGAGATAAATTTATCACCATTACCGTTACAGACCCGGATCACAAGAAGATGGTTTCTGATCTACGGTTTAACAGTGACAATCCTTTGACCTTTACCAATGTTTTCGGAGATGAAATCATTGAGCCGGAAATCAAGGTGCAAAAAGTTCTTAAGTGCTACTGCAGGAATTAAGAGCCGGATATCAGTAATGCATTTACCTTACCTTAAAGAGTAAAAATGGAGCACCTATGCCGGTAGAGGCAGGTGGTTCCGACAGTTTAAGTAAAACAAATCCTGATGCTGTCGGAGGAGAGGTTAACTTCGGAAGAGTTAAGATTGCAGCTCAAGGGGATTATGAGTATACAGTAACAGAAAGCGGTTTATTCCCCGGAGTAAACAACGATCCTCGTGCCACCAGAAATGTTACTATTAAAGTTCGTCGTCTTGATGGTAAACTCTATGCTTTGGTAGGAGGAGACGACTTTAACTATACCAATGTCTTTACGCCCTACACCACACAGGACAGGTGGAGCTTGGTAAGAAGATTTCCGGAAGAAAGCCTTCTCAGGCAGACCCTTTCCGCTTTGTACTTCGGACGGAAACCATGGAGATTTCCTCCAACTCCGTTTACTGGACAGATAAGCGAGAAGATCCAGTCTTCAATGATAAGGAAATCTTTTTCAATAACGGTAACGGAAACGATACATTTGAGGAGTATCTGGATCCGGACAACAACGTTATTAGGAATAAGAAAATTGTGAGCAACCCGATTTGGAAGAAGGTGTTTTATATGGTTCCAGCGGTCTTATTACTGAAGTGAAGCTCATCCCAAGATCTATGCCTAAGGGACTTTTCCAGCCAATGCCGGAGGGTAGCCAGTCTGAAACAGAGATGGTAGTAATCGCCGGAGAAGGACATACGGAATTTGCTCCTATTACCTTCCATGTTCCCGGAAAATACGTGTATACGGTAAAGGAACTAAAGGACGGTATTAACGGATATACTTATGACAACACTGTATATACTGGTAGTCTTTACGGTAACCCAGTCTAACGATAGTAAAGAGACTTTAATGGTAAGCAGAAAGATCTACAAGAACGGTGCGGAAGTTTCAGAGATTCTCTTTGACAATAAGTACAATCCCTACAGACCGGGAGGCGGAGGAGGAACGCCAAACAGACCTTCCTTCCCAACACCAAATACACCGGGAGGCCCGGGAGAACCGCCGGCAGAGCCTGAGAAGCCCACGCTTCCGGAAGAACCGCAGAATCCTACACCGGACAACGGAAACAATGTTCCTGCCCAGTCCCACAGTACCCAGAACCATCGAGGAGATTCAGAAGCGAATCGGTGAGATTCTCGGAGCAGGACGGAAACGTCCATTAACACCTGAGGAAGAGGCGGAGTTAAAGCATCTGGGAGAAGTACTGGGAGCCCTTAGAAAGGCTCAATCCAGAAAGGTAAATACGGCAGATGCTTCTCATTTGCTTTGGTATGCCTTTGCTTCAGCACTAAGCTTTAGCCTTTTGAGCATTTACTACTTCCTAAGAAAGCTAAGGAAGAAAAAGATAAAGCAGAAAGCTAAAAACCGAAAAAGTTAAAGCTCATTCTCTTTAACTATTGATTTTTAGATTCTCAAAGAAATTATTATGCCATAAATGAATTTTTGCATAAACAGATAATAGGATAATAATTATTTGTCGACAAACTGTTAGGGACTTCCCCACAATAGGCAGTCCTAACAGTTTTTGTTCAAGACGATTGCTTTAAAATGCATTCTTATGGAGTATCGCCGGTTTTGTGTTCGATATCTCCTTTAAAGCATCGTTTAGAAGAAGCTTCCAAGTGGGAAGAATAGAGTCATAAAGGAGTGTGACATGGAGTACAAAATGAGAAAGCAGGAGATTGCTGCGGAGGCTATGGGAAGAGGAAGGATACCTTAACCCGTAGGAATTTTCCCAAAAGACGTCAAAGAGGAGGCTTTGCCAAGAAGGGTATGGCTTATTTCCTCAGTTTTTTGATGCTTGTGGAAATTTGCAGCGTGTGCTATGCATCGGAAAAACGCACAGCTCGTTGCGGAGCAGATGGGACTATCCTCTGAAGCAAATTCCTTGACGGAAAGTACCCCTGCAGAGCAAGCAGAGGAAGAATCCGCATTAGGAACAGATGCTGCAAAGGCTTCCGGAGAAGAAAGCGAAACAGGAGGCACAGTTCGCAGAAGAGCAGGAGACAGCCTCTGAAGATGCATCTGCCGGGAAACAAGCAGGAGAGGAGCAGGAGAATTCTGACGCTGCCGTAACAGAAGAGAAGGATGCTTCGGCGGAGGAAAGTAAAAAGGAAGAGACTTCGAAGAAGGAGCAAATCAGCCTTCTGAAGAAGCAGGGGAAAAAGCGGCTCAGTACATGGAGGCCGGATCCTTTTCCCTGTCTTATAAGGATTTGACCGTTACCGCGGAATATCCGGAGGGAACCTTCCAAGAGGGTACACAGATGAAGCTGCTTCCCTTGGAGAAGGAGTCCGTGGTTGAGGAAGCCAAGTCTCTTTTGGAGAAGAATTATGAAAAGGATTATCCCGGAATGGTACCTCTTGTAGAGGTGCTGGATGCAGTGGATATTTCCTTTGTCAGAGAAGTGGACGGCGTAGAAAAGGAAGTTCAGCCGAAGAACGGAAAGAAGGTGGAGATCCGCCTGCAAAAGACCGAGAAAATCAAAGAGGTTTTGGCGGAAGAAGACAAGGATCTTCGCATTGTGCACCTTCCGGAAGGACTTCCGGCAGAGATTCTTCCTGTTAAGGAAGAGGAGAGGATTTACTCTTCTCCGCAAAGCACTTCAGTCCTATTGTCGCTACGGCGGTTTCTGCAGGACAAAGTGCCAGTGCTCATGATTTTAAGGCCTTCTGGATGGAAGCGCCGGATCCGGATGCGGGAACAAGCAATGCCAAAACCGGACACAGCTATACAGACGGCAGCAACGGCGTTATGCGAGACCAGAGGGATTTAAAAATCATTCCTCCCGAGAAGGCTTCCAATGCCACAAATACCACAACCTTAGGGGTAGAGCTTACCTTTGAAGGGAAACAAGAATACCAAGTATGCGCCGGGAACTGTAATCATGGAAATTCCCTGCCCGTATTTTTTTAAGGGCTGGGACAGTGCAAAGCCGGATAAGATTTCCGTTTATGAGAAAAAGAACAATAACCAGTATAAGCTGCAGCCTGCCATTACCACCGGAGTACCCATGGCGCCAAACACCAACCCCCAAAGTAGTTTTAACTATACGATTGTGAAGAAGGATATCGGTGGAGGAAGAACCGAAGATTACTTCCGTCTGGCGAACTTTAGAGAGCTTACCGGAGGTTTGACCTTTAAAGCGGATATTGCCTACAACCTTACCCCCACCATGCTTTACGTAGAACGTCAGCAGATTAATGGCCAGGAAAAGGGTGTTTTTGATAACACTTTCCCGGTCAGCATGAAGATTGATCATAGCGATAATACTTTGGATGCAGAAGAAGACAGAACCCTTTCCGTTCATGTGGAAACGGATGTTAAGGAAACCACATTTACCTTAAAGCACGGACAGGCGGATGTGAACAAGGGTGTTTATTTTGCCTGGGATCCCAGCTGGGGACTCAATCCGGATAAACCACGGCCGGACGGAAAGCCTGAGTATTTTTACGGAATTTGGTATGTTAGAGTGGACAGAGCCAAGGGAAGCTCTCAGCCCTTTGACTATGTTTTCCACGCCGGGGATCCTACGAAGTCCGATGGCGGAACACTGATTGGTGCAAAGAAGCTTCCCGGTAATAATTTGATGGAACAATTACTTTTTATAACAATATTGCCAATCATGAGGATAATATTGAAATTTATGCCAAAGAAACGGGCTATGCCAATATCGCAAAGTATATGGGAGCGGGAGAGAATCCTCCGGCAAATACCCCATATTTAGAAAATCCGATTGATAGAACTTATGTGGGAATTCCCAAGGATCCAAGCGTTCCCGATCTTCCTGCCAACTTACCCTATGCGGAAAGCCTAAACTATGCCAATGCCCATTATAATTCCCTAGCTTTATGCCTTGCTGTATATAAGTATCCCTATGAAAAAGCTGGAGGAAGCACAGAACAATGGCATTGATCTGGCTACACAGAGCTTACCCTATTACGAACCAAATTCATTATTGGGAAAAATGGGCGGATGGCTATGTAAGAGAAAAAGATGTATTCCCTGCGAAACCCATGATGGTCTATGTGCATCCCTCCAGCCCCGGTGACTTTGTATTGAAGAAATACAATACCGTAGATAGACAATATTATCTGGGGGTTTTCGGATTACAAAGTATTTATAAGGAAGCAAAAACAGCTCCTGTTGTCTACAGTAACTGGAATGAAAGCTTTACCCTGTCCTCCAATTACAAGGCGGATGATAACAGTGTTGCCTGGGGAACAGACGGAAAATACACAACCTCCGGAAGCTCCGGACAACCCGGTTCAGGAACCACCATTACCGATGGAAGGTACAAGCTTTTCTCCACCAGTAAAACCAGTGTAAACGGTAAAGAGGTGGAGCATGCCTTGGGAAGCGGAGCCTTTTCCAATCTGACTCATGACACCGGAACAAATGCGGATGTTTACAGAGGTCAGGTATATGATTTAAAGGATAATGATTACCACTATAGCAAGATCTACATGAAGGACATGAAAGTCTATGATGTGGAGAAGGTGGATAATCCGATTATCAAGTTCGCCAAAAAAGGAGATTATAAGAAGGAATATGCAGAGTATCCTCCTGTAGAGGTCTGGTTAAGAAAGAAGGGTAGCGGCTTAGATGACTATTTCAAATATGGAACCTTTAGCTTTGACGCCGGAAGAAGAGTGCAGTTTACGCCGGAACCGGGGTATGAGGATAAGTGGGATCTTACCCAGAATAAAGCTTCTCACGTTACGTACTTAAATCAGTTGGATTTAGAGGCAGCTTTTGGAAACGATATTGTAGGCCTTCGCTTTAAGCAGGATTCTCCCTATTACAGAACCAGCTTTGATGCGGCATTTACCCTACAGATTACACCTCAGCAGGACATGAAAGATGCCATTGTCACCACTATGGGTCAAGGTGGCGGCTACAATACCAGCTTTTTAGCGGGAGATGCTACCGGAGAGGTTCGTCAACTTGGAGCACAGAGGCTGAATAAGAGAGCCGGAGATTATTTCCCGGAAGTAGGATACGGTTTAGAGCCTTTAAATATTAACTCTGAGTTTGCAAAGCACAATGACCCCCGTATGTGGATCATCCGGAACGAAGCGAGCAGAGTATGCAGGTATTTGTTCGAGGGATTAAACTGGGGAACCTTCCCCACCAGCCTGCAGAAAGATGATTTCACGGATCACTATGTGCTGAAAGAAGGGAGATATCTATGACTTGCTTCCGGCAGGAACCTATGTGGATGAATCATCCATCATTATAGGAAACTGGGATACGGCAGATATACCGCCGGTAGAAAAAAGATTTGTAAAGGGAAAGGATTATACGGTAGAGTTTAAGAAGAACTGGGAAAACTCCGGGCAAACCATGATGATTATTCATCTGACCATTCCGGATGACAAGCAGCATCGTTACTGGGACAAAACCTATAATCGAAGCGGTTGGAGAATGGCGTATACGCTCTGGAATCCCTATACCAATATCGTAGACCGTGGAAGATCCGTAGTAAACACTGTCGGTTTTATCAATAAGGATGCCAATACGATTTGGGACGGTAACTATTCCAATGGAAAAACCCCTAATCCCAGCCCTGCAATGCTTGGAAAATATACTGCCATCAGGGATGATGCAATAGCACCAACAATAATTTTACCACCTCTGTAACGAGCCTTACCATGCCTTACGGGCCGGTAACGGTACTGGAGGCAACCTTTAACAATACGGTTTCCACAGAAATCGATCCTCGTTACCTTGGAAACAATGTGAGCTATATGGGAGACCCCTATAATCATAGACTGCTGTATCAGGCGTCTGCCACCAGTAGAACCACTGATTTGGTAATCTTTGATATCTTAGGGGAGGAGAAGGATAGAAACGGAGATTTTACCGGAGTAGATATCAACAGTATGCTCAGTAAACGCTCCTATGACAAAACCAATGCCAACAACCAGGATACCTTAAAGCCCAAGAGTCTTTTATTCTACGGTTATTCCTACTCCGGAACAAAGAGACCTGGGAAAACCCCTGTATGATGCTGCCGGGCATGCGGCGGATACCAATCATAACAATCCGAAATTCAGTGACAGTATCTGGAAGGAATGGAACTATGAAAATGAAAGCGCAAATACAGTAGATAGAAAGGAAATCAAGGCCCTTGCCTTTGACCTTCGAACTACGGTAGCAGGAAAGCGTTTTATCCTGGATCAGCAGGGACTCATTTTAGCCAATGTCAATATGGTAGCTCACATGGATCAGAAGAAGATTCAGGTGGTCAATACCAATGTGGCTTATCGTACCGGCATTTTGTTCCCGGGAAATGATGTTCCCCAGAATGTAGCGCCGGATACGGTACAGTCCAGCAGTAAGCACCGTCTTGTGGAACCGGTAGTCTTTTATTTGCCGGTAAAGAAGGTTTTGGATGTGCCGGCAGGATTAAATGCCCCCAGTATTCAAGGAAAGTTCACCTTTACCTTAAGCGGCGTGGACGGAGCTCCTTTATTGGATGAAGAGGGCAATGCCATCGACACCGTAAAGCGTAATCCGGATGCAGACGGAGGTATGGTGAACTTTCGGAAAGATTCGTCTTTTAAAGCCCGGAACGTACAAGTACAAGATTCATGAAAGCGGACAGCATTTGGATGGTGTGCAAAGCGAGGATATGGGAGATAAGTTTATCACCATTACCGTAACGGATCCGAATCACGTAAAGATGGAATCGGATTTACAGCTTAGCGAGACCAACCCGATGACCTTTACCAACGTTTACGGCGTACAGGCTATTGACCCGGAAATCAAGGTGGAAAAATTCCTAAGCGCAACGGCGGGAGTGAAGAAGCCGGATATTTCCAATACATTTACCTTCACCTTAAAAAGAGTGAACGGAGAGCCTATGCCGGCGGAAGCAGGAACTGCAGACAGTCTGAGCAAGACCAATCCGGATGCTATAGGTGGAGAAGTAAACTTCGGAAGAGTACATATTACCCGCCCCGGAGTATACAAGTACACCGTAACGGAAAGCGGTTTGTTCCCCGGTATCGTAAACGATCCTCGTCCTACCAGAGATATCACCATCACGGTTAGGGATTTAGGAAATGGACATCTCTTTGCCTTAGTAGGAGGAGATGATTTCAACTATACCAATGTCTTTAAGCCTACACCTACACAGGGACAGGTGGATCTTGGCAAGAAGATTTCCGGATTAAAGCCTCCCAAGGCTGACCCCTTCCGTTTTGTACTTCGGACGGAAACCATGGAGATTTCTTCCAACTCCCTTTACTGGACAGATAACAGAAAAGATCCAATCTTCAATGACAAGGAAATCTTTTTCAATAACGGTAACGGAAACGATACCTTTGAGGAGTATCTGGATCCGGATAACAACGTTATTAGGAATAAGAAAATCGTGAGCAACTCCGATTTGGAAGAAGGTGTTTTATATGGTTCCAGCGGTCTTATTACTGAAGTGAAGCCATCCTTAAGATCTATGCCTAAGGGCCTTTTCCAGCCAATGCCGGAGGGTAGCCAGTCTGAAACGGAGATGGTAGTAATCGCCGGAGAAGGACATACGGAATTTGCTCCTATTACCTTCCATGTTCCCGGAAAATACGTGTATACGGTAAAGGAACTAAAGGACGGTATCAATGGATATACTTATGACAACACCGTTTACACGGTAGTCTTTACGGTAACCCAGTCTAACGATAGTAAAGAGACTTTTAATGGTAAGCAGAAAGATCTACAAGAACGAGTGCGGAAGTTTCAGAGATTCTCTTTGACAATAAGTACAATCCCTACAGACCGGGAGGCGGAGGAGGAACGCCAAACAGACCTTCCTTCCCAACACCAAACACCCCTGGGAGGTCCGGGAGAACCGCCGGCAGAGCCTGAGAAGCCTCACTTCCGGGAGAACCGCAGAATCCTACACCGGACAATGGAAACAATGTTCCGCCAAGTCCCACAGTACCCAGAACCATCGAGGAGATTCAGAAAGCGAATCGGTGAGATTCTCGGAGCAGGACGGAAGCGTCCATTAACACCGGAGGAAGAGGCGGAGTTAAAGCATCTGGGAGAAGTACTGGGAGCCCTGAGAAGAGCCCAATCCCGAAAGGTAAATACGTCAGATGCCTCTCATTTGCTTTTGGTATGCCTTTTGCTTCAGCACTAAGCTTTCAGCCTTTTGAGCATTTACTACTTCTAAGAAAGCTAAGGAAGAAAAGATAAAGCGGAAAGATAAAGCAGAAAGCTAAAAACCGAAAAAAGTTAAAGCTCTTTCTCTTTTAACAATTGGGAAGAAGTTTCAAAAACAATGAATCGCCTTTTGGCAAGGATTTCGATCCTGTCAAAGGGCGATTTTTTTAGCCCGATGGGGCTGCCGCTGGCTGCAACCTGGCTGCTGGGCAAGGTGCAGAGTTTGAAATTTGCGATTCAGGATTGGATGTATGGGTGAATGTATCTTGCTCACAATCTTGGTCATTGACTAAGTTGTTCTGACTAAGATGATAGGGTTATAGTATGATAAAAAAATTTTTGCGAAAAATGACTGATAAAGAATTTATTTATAAGTTTTGCAGAAAAAAACTGCAAAAATAAGCTATAAATATTGAGTGAGTCATTTTTAACTGTTATAATGGTGACTGAAAAATACGAATACTGAGAATGGAGGTATTCAATTATGCTGATTCAGTTTCACAGTTGAAAAATCACAGGTCAATAAAAACAGTGCCGTGATTAGTTTTGCGGCCTCTAAGGATAAGTCATTTGATGAGTATCTGCTTCATCCAGATGAAAAGAAGGCATTCTTGCCTGTACTTGCAATTTACGGTGCAAATGCAGACCGGAAAAAGTAACGTATTACATGCAATGATGACAATGAAAAGAAATGGTTGTGGGAAATGCTGCAAAAAGTTTCTAAGGGGCAAAAAGTTGCCGTGGGAGCCGTTTGGAGGAACAAAGGTTCCGACTTCTTTTGAAAATGGTATTTATTTTTCAGGGAGTTCGTTACACATACGGTTTTTCTTTTGATGCAAAGAAGATTTACAAAGAGTATCTTTACCATTGGCCGAATGGCCGTGAAGCTATAATTTTTTTCAAGAGAAAATGGAGTGTATGAGTTCCGGGAAAATGTAAATGAGCAGGTTACTCTGAGTAACCGAACACCGGACAATAAGCTCTATCTGGTGTCCTCTAATGACTGGAATCTGCCTCAGACGGAAAATGCTTATCGGTGGTTCCTGGAAAAGTTGACATTCCTGATGGATGAAGAGCCAGCTACCTCAGAAACTGTTGCCCAGATTGTCAGCGGTGATGATAAGAAAGCTCGAATCTTAAAAGAATTGTTGCTTGCCGATCTTGGAATCACCGATGTTACAATCAAGAACATCTCTGGTAAAATACCGGTTATTACGACAACACATCGAATTATTAACGAGGGCGGTACAACAGAATACTTTCAGCTTTTAATGGAGCAGGAATCTGTCGGTACACAACACTTTTTTGCCCGCATCGGAGGATGGTTGCAGGCACTTGAAAACGGCGCACTTTTAGTTGTTGATGAAATTGAAGATAGTCTGCATCCTCTTTTAACCAGAAGGCTGAGTGAAATGGTGCAGGATAAGGCTGTCAATACAAAGGGAGCGCAGCTGATTTTTACAACACACGATGCAATGCTGCTTGACTTGAATTTCTTCCGTAGAGATCAGATTTGGTTTGCTGAAAAAAACGATGAGACTTGTGCAACAGAGCTATACTCGCTGGCATCTTTCTCTCCAAGAAAAGGAGAAAATGTGCGTAAGGGTTATCTTCAGGGACGATTTGGTGCAATCCCTTTTTATCGGAGGTGACGCCTGATGAGCAAGATGCGAAAAGAGTATGATCCGAACAAAGTTAAGCGGCGGAAGCGTAAACCGATTGTTTATATCATCTGCGAAGGAAAAAGAAACAGAAACTCTTTATTTCAAACATTTTTCGTTCACGAAACTGCCTGGTGGATATTATCCCAATTCCATCAAAACATAAAGCGGCGGAACATTTGGTGAAACACGCAAAATCCCTGATTTCCCAAGCGGATTATTATCCGAAAGACGGAGATCAGCTTTGGTGTGCATTTGACTGTGATGATAATAAAGACTCTGAGCTTCAAGCTGCAATTTCCTATTCGGAGAAGCATGGGTACAAAATTGCATATTCCAATCCGGCATTTGAATATTGGTATCTGCTCCATTTTGAAAAACGGAATGGATATTTGAAAAGATTCCGCTACGGTAATTGACATCTTGAAAAACAAAGGATATTTGGAAAATTACGGAAAAAGTGTGGATGTTTTTGAAGAATTGCAGGAACACCAGCCAGAAGCTATTCAGTACGCTAAAGAACGAGTGGAGAGATTAACCAGAGATCAGCTTATTGTGATCTGCCGAGACAGTAATCCGGTAACGACAGTCTATGAGCTGGTTGAATTTTTGAATAGTAAAAGAACATAAAAGCACCATTACAAAGGTGTGCATAATGACAGAAAGCTGTCACTTCGACGATAAAAATTCGTTGGGTGGCAACTTTTGTGTTTGGAGGGCCTGTGTGTATTAACACAGGCATTTATTGATGTGTGATAAAGAAGCAATAGAAGTGTAAAAAATTTTGCCGTTCCTATCCGGCACTTGCGCATTGTGTCGGATAGGTCGGGCGGTTATTCGGGCAAGTCCACCTTGCCAACAAAAGAATAATAAATCTCAATGTCCTGTCTGCGGGTCTTGTTCTCGTCATAGCTGCACTCATGCACAACAATTTTCTCTACAAACTCCCGCAGCAGAGTAGGGGTAAGTTCTTCAAAGCTGGTATGCCGCCGGACAACATTCATAAACTTTTCTGCGTTCACGGTGGCTTCCTGTGCTTTGGAAAGCTCCGCTTGGATAGCGGCGGCTCTTTCTTTCAGTTCCCGTTGCTCTGCTTCATAGTCTGCCGACAGCTCTGTGAAACGCTCGTCTGATATGCGCCCGGTCACGCTGTCCTCATACAGCCGCTTGAAGATAGCGGATAACTCGGCTATTCGTTTCTCGGCGGCTTCCAGTTCCTTTTTCTTGGCGGCGTTCCTGCGCTTGCCCCCGTCCTCGTTCTGCTCAATCAAGAGCTTCATAAACCGGGCTTCATGCTTTGCCGCATAGCTTGTCACTTTTCGCAGATTGGAGAGTACGCCAGCGGTCAAGAGGTCGGTGCGGATAAAGTGCGCCGTACAGTCATGGGTGCGTTTCTTGTAGTTACCGCAGATATAACAGTCCTGCTTGCGCTTGTCCGTCTGGTATCGCTGCTGATACATGACACTGCCGCAGTCCGCACAGAACAGTATGCCGGAGAACAAGCCCACTTCATCATAGCGGTTGGGGCGTTTGCGCGCTTGCGAAGTTCCTGCACCCGTTCCCATGTCTGGGTGTCTATGATAGGCTCGTGGTGGTTCTCGAAAAATCACTTGCTTTTCAGGGATTTTCTACACTGTGCTTGACTTTGTAAGAGAGCTTTTCTGTCTTGAAAGTTTACCAGACAGCCTGTGTATTCCCCGGTTTTTCAAGGATATGCACAACGGTATTGGTCGCCCACTTGCACTCATAGCCGGGGTGGTAGCGGCGGGTCTTGCCCGTCCTGCGGTATTCCAGCGTTCCCGGCGTGGGGATTTCTCTGCTCTGTGAGCATACGGGCTATCTTGGTCGGACCATTCCCGGCAAGGCAGAAAGTGTATATCTGCTTGACTACGGGTGCGACTTCCTCGTCAATGATGAAATTTTCGTCCTCGTCCATGAGGGTAGCCATACACAGGCTTTGCTTGTGATAGGCTTGCCACTCATGCCTTTTGAGCGTTTCACTGCTTTTGATTTTCTTGCTCGTATCTCTCACCAGCCATTCGTTAAAGATATTCCGCGACGGGGGCAAAATCATTGTCGCCCTGTGCGCTGTCCACTCCGTCATTGATAGCGATGAAGCGGACACCTTTCTGTGGGAAAAATCATTTCCGTGTACATTCCCACTTGCAGGTAGTTTCGCCCTAACCTCGACATATCCTTTACGATAACTGTCCCGACTTTTTCCGGCTTCAATGTCCGCAAGCATGGCTTGAAAACCGGGTCTTTGAAAGTTCGCACCAGAATAACCGTCGTCCGTGTACCAGCGCAGATTGAAAAAGCCGTTCTGCTTTGCATAGGTTTCAAGGATACGCTTCTGATTGAAATGGAATTGCTCTCGCCCTGCAGCTCGTCCTCATGGGAAAGTCTTGGGTAAAGGGCGGTAATTGGTTGTTGTTGGTCTGTCTTAACATAAAATCCTCCGTTTCCGACAGCCAGCCCCACTATTCCGTACCTTGATTGTACCACATGGGGCGGCTGTCTGTATAGGGTTTTCGCTTCTTTATAGCTTGTAATAATGACGATTTTTTCTTTTAAGGTTTGTCGCTCAATGATATTTTCAAAAACAAAATGTCAAAAACTCTTGACATTTTGCAACTGTTCTGATATTATCAAAGTGTCAAAAGTATTTGACATTTGATTCTAAACAAATCTTGAAAGGAGCGAAGTATTATGCCAGTAGGTGCAATGATTTTTTTAGGAGTTGTTTTGGCTGTGTTTACAGTTTTAGACATTTTTATGTTGGTAACACTTCTAAAACCGGGAGATGAACGCAATCAAATTATCGTATGGAAAGCCAGTTCCTTTACTCTGTTAGGCGTGGTTGGAGCAAATATTTTAACTGTCATTGAAAAGTTTGTAACTGCACAACCTCTTACTCAAAAATCCTTTTGTACAGTTGGAAGTTTTTCGCTATTATGTATTTTGTTTCCCTCATGTATTACAAGAGAAAGCATAGTGGTTGATATGGAAAAATATAATCCGAAATAAACGAAAAAAATTAGGCTTATCACAAGAGGAATTAGCTAAAAAATGCGGCGTTTCCCGTCAAACGGTCAATGCAATAGAAAATAACAAGTATGACCCAACACTTGCTTTAGCCTTTTGTCTTGCCAAAAGAATTACAAATAACTGTTGACGAATTATTCATACCCTCATAATCCTTTGTTGAAAAGCGGTCACGCCGGGAAGCATGACCGCTTTTTCCATGTCATCACTTATGCGCTGAACGGTGGCGTATGTCCGGCGAGCTTCCGCTTCCAGCACTTTCATCATCTTGTCGGTCTGCGGTGTCGGTTGCGCCCTGCTTGAAGAAGCCGGAAACGGTAAGGACGGAGTTGCCCATGCGGATTTCCGTTACACAGTCCGGGCGGCGGTCTGTTTTGGTGGTGCTTGTCTGTTTGGTTTCTGTCATAGGGCTCTCCTTTCGCTGCTTCATCAGTTGCTTTAATCGTTCCAGCTTTTTCCTGTGCGGTTTCCTTTCGGAAGTTGCTACCCGTGAAGCGGACGGGGCGCACATGGAAGTCAGCCTGTCATAGATACGGGCGTGGGGCGTGTCCTGCAGGGTGCTGCAATTCCTCCAGCGTGAGGGTTGGTCGTGGCGATCAGCGGCTTGCCCGCTTCGGTAACAGCTGTCAATCACGCTATAAACCTGTTCCAGCCCGTATTCTGTCCCTCGCTCCATACCGAAATCATCAAGTATCAGCAGGGGGTAGTCGCAAAGGCGGGAAATATACTCATTCCTGCCCTCAAAGCTGGCGGCAAGGTCATTGAGTATTGTTGCAAAGTTTGTCATGCAGACGGCAACCTCTTTTTTTCCATAAGGGCGTTGGCGATACAGGCGGCAAGGTAGCTTTTCCTGTCCCCACGCCGCCCCAGAACAGGTAGCCGATATTTTTCAGCCTGCATGGTTTCCCAGCTCTCCACATAAAAACGGGCGGTTGCGGTCTGCAGGTTTCTGCCGTTGTCATGCTCAAATGTCCAGTTCCGCATAGCAGGGTCGGTAAAAGCCCCGGCGTTTCAAGTCCTCCACTGTTTCAAGGTGCTTCTGTCGGCTTTCAGCGGCTTCCCGTTTTTCACAGGGCTGCCCGCTGGCAGTCGCACTCTGTCGGGTGTCGGTCATGCCCCTAACCATTGGGCGGTTTCTTTTTGAAAAATAGGCTTCTTTGGGCGTATGGCACTTGCCGCAGTATAAAAAGCCCGTCCTCGCCTGTGTAGTCCTCCGCTTCGGCGGTAGTGGCTGTAATGTCCGTAATCATAGCTTCAATCCCGTTTCTCATAAGCTCGCCCTCCTTGCATGAATAATCAGGGTATGCCCTGTTTCAGGGCGACCTTGCCTTTTGGCAGCGTCCTCCTGCGCCCACTTGTAAATGGTGGGTCGCATGGCTGTGGTACTGCTTCCCGGTGGAAGCGATATGGCAGGAAAAGCCGGTCAATATAATACTCCCACTTGTCAGGGCGACTCTGTTTTTCAACCCGAAAGCTCTGTATCGGTCAGTATCACATTGTTGTATCTGCCATAAGCGGCGGGGGCAGGGGTGTCCCGTTTCTCCCTCTCTCTCTTTTCTATCTTTATCTCTTTCTCTAACTCTATCTCTATCTCTGGTGGACGAATGTCGGACAAATGTCCGCCTTTTGTCCGGGACAGTAAAAGTGCCTTGTTTTCCAGCCTTGCGCCCGTTTCCTTTCGGCTTCGGTAGAGGACTGTCCTATCATCAGTTCAATGTCGGTCATATAGAAAGCCCCGCTGTCAAGTTTGCTCCACAAGCCCCAACTGCCGGAAAATCTCTAAAGCCCTCTCAACCGTCCCTATCTGGTGGCGGGTCAGTGTCGCTATCATCTGTGCTGTGTAGGGGATATGCTCGTCAAGCTGCAATTTCCCGCCGTTTTTCAGCGATTTTAAGTACAGCTTCAAGAGGATATTGAATATAAAATTCCGTCTTTCATATCTTCCAGCAGCACAATGGAGTCGCTGTCAAAAAGTTCTCTTTTCAGCTTGAGGTAGTAATACTTGCGGTTATCTGCCATTGTCCCTGTCCTCCTTTTTCCGGCGTTTTGGAGTAGTAGCGGGGCAGAGTATGATAACCGCCCGGAAGCTCTGCTTGCGGCTATGGGTACAGCCCCGGCAGAGGTCGTTGTATGTGATACGGTCGCAGGTGGTATTTCCGACTTTTACTTGCCGCAGGAAAAAAGACCATTCCAGCCGCCGTTTCTTGCTCATTCTTGGCATGGGTGCGCTCCTTTCTGCCGTTTCCGCTGGTGTGGCGGTATCGGCGGTAATTCTGTATCATCTCGGTATCATTTTCGGGGTTTTTCTGCCCTGTAAGCCCGTTAAAAAATCCTTTGGTATTGCGGATAGGGTACAGGGCACTCTTTGTTCTGTATGGGTTCAGGGTACATTTTGGGGTGGTTTTATCGCTCCTGTTCCTGCCTTTTCACAGGCTTGCGTTCCCGGCGTAAAATCTGGTCGATATTGCCCTTGACAGTCTGTAAGCGGCGGTATTCCTCCCGTTTTGCCCGGTAATCGTTGTAGCCGCTGTTTTTCTCTTGGATAAGGCTTTCAATCTCTGCTTGCAGGGCTTTATAGCTCGGCAGCTTGGAAATGCCGTTCTCCCTGAAATAACGGGCGGTTTGCGTCTGCTATGATAAAGTCGCTTTCGTGCTTCTGACGGTAGCTGCTTTTGCTTTGGCGTTTTTCTGCTGTTTCAGCCCGTCCCGGACAGGGCGGGTCTTGGAATAGGCAAGCACCTGCCGTTGCAGCTCCTTTTTCCCGTTCAGCGTCTTTTCCACCTGCTTCAGCTCTGTAAGGCTTTCCTGCATGGCGGCATAAGCGGCAGAACAGGCTTCGTCCAGTTCCTCCGGGGAAGAAAAGCCATACTGCTGATAGGCGGTAACGGTAGCTGCCATTTGCTTTAGGTTGTGCTTTGCCGCCCAGCGGTCATAGCCCACGCCCTTGCCCTCGGCTCGCTTGGCTTCCCGGTCAACCATGCGGCTGCAAGGTGTTGTCTGCCGGGGTGGTTTTTGCGGCTTTTTCCTCCGCAAGCGTTCCTTTTGGGTGTGTGGGTATTCGGGTATGTCTGTGGTCTGTTCGGCGGCTCTGTGGGCGTTCTGCGTGAGCAGGGCAAGGACAGCAGCCTTGTCAAAATCGTCCCCCAGCTTCCGGGCTGTGATAGGCTTTGTCCTGTCCGGCGTGAGGTAGGAAAGCCGCCCCGGCTCTCCTTGACGGTCACGCCTCCCGCGAGCAAAGGAAGAAAAACTCGTCAAAGCTGGTAGCTTGGGAAAGTGCCTGCCGTATCGTCCGGCGCACTTCGCCTTGTCCGTTTCAAACTTGGTGGGCTTGGTCGGCTGTCCTGCGGCTTCTCTGGCGACGTTCTCTTTATCAAGGCAAGTCGCCTTTCTTTTGCCGCCCTAGTATTCCGTTCCGTTATCCGTTCCTCGTCGCCGTTCAAAAGGTCGATTTGGTAAAGCCCTCCCGGTGGCACATCTCCATGACTTCACTCTTGAAATATTCCATAGCGGCATTGGTGCGGCGAGTGCTTGACCCCTCCCGTGTGTCGGCTGGTCTGTCCATGTAGGGGCAGAAGCGGGACTTCATAAATCCGCAGGAGTTGAGGACGATATGCATGGATATTGCCGCTGTGGTTATGCCCGTCCCGGGTGGGTGCATACAGGGCTTGGTGTCGGGAAATGCTCGGCACAAAATTCCTCGCCCAATGCTTGCGCCCGGTCTACGGTCAAGCCGTTGTCTGTCCCGTCCCGTGGGTCAAAGCTGATGATATAGTGGTGGCTTTTTCACATCTTCCCGTTTTTGGTTTTTCTCATAGCGGAGATTGGCTCGCATACAGGCAACAGCGAAATCCTCGCCCTCCCGCAGTTAAGGGAAGAAATGCGGTAATCCTCCCTCGGTATCAGCCGCCCGTTTTTCATCAAGGGTGGGCTTCATGGTAAACTCGTCATGCTCAAATGTGAGGTAGGGCTTCCGCGCACCATAGTCGGCATTTTTAGAGCTGATATGTTTGAATGTTGCCAACAGCGTCACCCACTTTCTGCAAGACTTCAAACTTTAGGGCGACAGGTCGAAACCGCCGCCCGTACCTCCCCGGCAAGTCACGGGTGGGGCTGTGCCACTCGTTCAGCGTCCGGGCTATCTGGTTTAAGTTGCCGCCGATCCTGCCGTATTCGGCGGTCAGCTTCCCGACAGCGGCAAGCGACTCGTCGTTGACGGGGAAACGGTTATGATGGGGCGTATGGTCTGCCCCGGTTATAGCTTGCCGGATAAACTCGGCTTTAGCTCATGTTGCAGGCAGAAAGCCTTTCCGCAAACTCGGCGTATTCTTCCTCGGTCATGCGTGTCTTGACTACCCGGTCGCGGTGCGGCGTGTTGTATCGTTTTCGCATGGTAAAACCTCCTTTTTCTGTGCGTGGTGTCCTCTCACTAATAGGAGAAAAACGGGGTGTGAAGCGGAACTGTTTTTGAAAAATCCGAAAAATATTTTGAGGGATTTTTAAGCGGCGCAAAGCCGCATAAGCAGGGTTTGGGAGGGCATCTCAACAAGATTCCACAGGGGCAAAATGAGCGAAAAGCGAATTTTTGGTACTGCAGTAGAATCTGCTCTCCGTGACTGCAAACTTTCTCTCACTTCCGTCCGCCACTTTTTTTGGAAAACTGCAACCACAAAAGTTTGTTTCTCTTTTCTGCTACTACTAATCCTGTAAAGGGGCATTCCTGCCCGCTTTCGCTAAAATGACACCGGACGCAGTGGTTTCTACCCGGTGTTGGAGAAATCCTTTCTCTTTGCCCTCTACTACGGGTAAATGCTCCAAATGCCAAACACCAGGGCAGAAAAAATTCCTCCTCGCTTACTACTACAACCGGCAGGGGGCAAAATGGCCGGGAGCGGAGCCGGACAACAAAAAGCAGTAAATCTTTTTCAAGACTTACTGCTTTCGCTGACCCGCGTCGGTGGCGGCTGGTATTCAGTTTTTATGACTTGTCCGGTGGTTCGTCAAGCCGGAACTTGAATTGACAGTCAATTAACTCGTCGCTACATAGTCCTCCACCTCGGCGTTGACCTGCCCGTTCACTTTTTGAGAAATAGCGGATATATCCGGCGTAGTGGAGCAGGACAGCGTTCACGGCTTCTGGGTCGCCCTCACGGGCTTTGAGGATTGTTTCATAGGGGAGAAGTCTACTCATACCGGCTCACCCCCATTTCTTCGCGTAGCCAGCCGCAAGGCAAGCTGGATATGCCGCCCCGCTGTCTCGCGTGACCGGCCAATACACGCGCCGATCACGCGCTTCGCGGCTGGCGCAGAAAGTAATAGCGCAGGATTTCTTCCCGCGTCTGCTCCGGCAAAACAGAGATCGCGTCGGCAAGGGCGGCGTTGCAGAGCAGGACGGTCTGACCGCAGACGGTAAATGGGTATTCCTCGTCCGGCTCCGACGCGGCAAACTGGACAAACTTCTCGTTCATCAGATAGTCAAGGGAAACTTGCCGTTCCATTGCCGTTTAAGCTTCAAAAATCTTGTCCAAGGCGGCACAGCGGATAACAGTCTTGCAAAAGGCGTTGTACCTGCGCTGGATATATTCTTGATAGGCTATCTGGTCGGTCATGGAAATTCCCTTTCTGAATAATAGTGCGGGGCGGTGGCACTTCTTGCTGTCGCCCCTGATTGCCTACCAGCAAAGGCGGGCGGGGCTGTCAACGGTCGCGCATATGCGCCGTTCATCTTGACCGTTGACTGGCTCGGCTGGGTTTGCTATTTACCCGACAAACTTGAATTTATTTTAAGCTATCACGTTTTACCTTCTTAAGCCTTACTATCATTACCATAGGAATTTCTTTGTTGGTTTTAAAACATTCTTCATAAAAATCCATCAATGACAAATCCAGCTCTAAAACAAAGGTTAAAAAAATATCTTGTATGGAACGATGATAATAAATCTGCTCTTTCGGTTGCCCTTCAATCGCTATATCATAGTAACTGTGCGGTGTCATATATTTTTCAGTCAACGTGACAAAACAAGGGTGTTGCGTTGCAAAGACAAAAATTCCGCTTTCCTGCAACAGTTCATAAACAGCCATAAGAAGTGGTTCAATATCCGTAATATCCATAATTGCCATATTAGAAACTGCTTTCGTAAAAGGCTCGATTTCTTTTTAATTCTAATATACTTTTTCTATCGGTCGCATCGCTACACAAAAATTCAATTTGTTTTGCATATTGTGATTGCCGTCTTTTAGCCAATTCTATCATTTTTGCTGTAATCAAAAGCGACAACCGAAGCGCCTCTTTGTGCAAGATACGAAGAATAATTTCCATTGCCACACGCAATATCAAAATGTAATCCGCAGGATTAGGAGATAGAAGTTCCGTTACTTTGGGACGCACTACCTCTCTGTGAAATTCATTAGATTCGTCACCCATTGCATTATCCCAAAATTGTGCGTTCTCCTCCCAGATTTTTTTACTTTCCTCTGTTCCCATGTTCTCTCCCACTCCCCAAATTTGCTTTTTGCTTCCATTAAATCTTCCTTACTATATTCCATTGTTACCTCCATAACTTCTGATTGTTGCCGTCTTGACGATTATGTATCTTACATTACCTTCTGAAACATATGGCGCACCTTGTCCAGGCGGCTGTTTGGACGGCGAGGCTGGATGACCGGCTGACCGACAGCGGCCTGATATCCTTTCAGCTCTGTAAGGCATACGCTCCGCCCGTTGGTGTAAAAAGGCCAGATCAGTACGGTATGCCTGTATACAGCGGGCGGGAATCTCGCCAGTAAAGACAACTTCATCCTTTTTACCTGGGCCGTTTCGATGGTGGCACAGTATTTCGGTGCATCATGATAAGCCCTGGAAAAGGTATTCCTGGGGCGCATAGAGGATGAAGGAGAGATAAGGTTCCAGCAAATCGCGTCCCCGATTCCTTCAATGCCTGTTCCAATACAATCAGGGGCCAATGAGCGGAAGTCCGCCGGCGTGCTGACCGGACTGTAATAAAGCCCGTATTCAAAGCAAATCTTACAGTCCGTTACGTTCCAGCCGAACAAGCCCTGCTCCAGCCCGTAACGGATACCATCCCCTGACAGCGTTTTGAAAAACTCTGGTTCAAGTATCCCAGCGAAACCCGGCTCTCGTATTGTACACCGGAGCCAAGCGAGAGTGGTGTAACAGACAGTCCTATGGATGCCCAAAAACGGGTTGGGCGGCACCTCGATATGGATGGTGTGGCTGGGTCGCTTGAGCGGCCGCTCCATATAAATGACGGAGGGTTCCTTTACCACTGTTTTCAAAGCTTGTATTTTTCCGACAGCAAAGCGGAAACAACCTCCAACTGCACCCTGGCCCAAAAAAAGAAAGAATGATCTCATGGGTGATGGAATCCACTTCGCAACGCAAAAAGCGGGTCAGTATCCGCAAGTTGCGTAAGAGCGTCCAGCGACCGTTCTCTTTGCCGCCGTTTTCGGCGCAATCGTCGTCCGCGACGATGGGGAGGGGGTCCTCGCGCCACCTTTTACGAGGGAGCCGGGTTTGGTCCCCTAATACATCGTTTAACCTCACGCTGTCGCTGGGAAGGATAACAATTTCACCCGGATAAGCGGTGTCTGTCCGAACAATTTCCCCTTTGGATGGAATACGCATCTCTGTGATTTTCAGCTTTTCTCTCCCGGCCAGGGCCACCGTATCCCGCAGGCGCAGCGGTTCCGCTGTATAACCGTAGATAGACACGCCGCTGGCCGCAATCGGTGTACTCAACCTTGAAAACGCTGCCGCATAGGGCGGCGCCCCCCTGTTCCCCAATCGGTTGGAACAGCCCTGTCACCGCATCCATCAACGGTTGAATGCCAAGGCCATTTTTGGCGCTGCCATGATAGACTGGGAACAGGGAGGCGTCTTGAACCCGCCGCTGTTCCTCCCGCGCAAGTTTTTCCCGGCTGATTGGTTCTCCTGCGATATACTTTTCCAATAATTCATCGTTATTTTCGATGACCGCATCCCATGCTTCTATGTCGGTATTTTCCTCCAGGACTATTTCCGGGGACAGCGACACCGTCTGCTTGATGATAATATCGGCGGAGAGCTTATCCCGAACAGACTGAACCACGCTCTGCAAATCAACGCCAGCCTGGTCGATCTTGTTGATAAAGATAACGGTGGGAATGTTCATTTTCCGCAGGGCATGGAACAGAATACGGGTCTGGGCCTGCACGCCATCTTTAGCGGAGATCACCAAGATGGCCCCATCTAAAACAGCCAAAGAGCGGTACACCTCCGCCAAAAAATCCATGTGGCCGGGCGTATCCACAATGTTAACTTTACATCTGTGCCACTGGAAGGAAGTGACTGCCGCTTGAATGGTAATCCCACGCTGCCGCTCCAAAAACATGGTGTCCGTCCTCGTTGTCCCTTTTTCGACGCTCCCCGGTTCTGAAATGGCTCCGCTGGCATATAGCAGGCTCTCCGTCAAGGTCGTCTTTCCAGCGTCTACATGGGCAAGAATTCCAATATTGATTATTTTCATGTGATTGTCCTCCCTTTACAGCCCCAAAAGGGCATAAAAATCCCCAGCAGTAAAAATACTTTTTACCACTGGGGATTATAAGTTGCGGACATACACATATACAGCATACACCTGTTTGTGATTGCTGTTTTTGGGGATATGTCAAAAATTGATAAAGGCAAAAGTATTCTTAAATTGGGTACAAAAAACTAAGCCCCTACAAAAGGAGCTATCATAATCCTTTGTTCCCACTATTTGATTATAGTTTTATTTAAGAATACCTTGCCGCATATTTTTTACTCCTTTTCTGGATTAAATCATTGTATCACATCAGTTTTAGGAAAGCAAGTACCTAAAAGAAATTTTTCTTCCCTCAAAAATGAAAAAGTAAATTCTACTCATCTATTCCCAGTAGATTTTACTTCTGCACAGTTGATATTTTCTCTTTCACATCACTCATGGTATGTTTGAACTCCTTCTGACAGCAATGGAAGGAGTTTATTATGAGTAAAATTATTCCCGGTAACCAAAAACATCTTTCTTTAGAAGACCGCCTTTTTTATAGAGCAAAAGTCTAAATCAAGGGCTTTCCTTCAAGGAGATTGCCAAGTATCTTTGCAAAGACCCTTCTACCATTTCTAAAGAAGTGAAGAAACACCGAGCATCGAGCTGGTATCACAGGGCGCTTTTCTGAACAAAAAGAACTTTTGCGTTCATCGTTACCAGTGTCGTAAAACAAATGTCTGTAAGAAGATTATTCTTTGTGGGATAAAGTGTACTTCTTGTCCTAGTCGCAATCAGACCTGTAAGGACTTTGAAAAGGAATGCTGTAATCGCCTAATGAAAAGCTCCCTATGTCTGTAATGGTCGCCACAAAAGCTTCATCACTGCAAACGATCGCCCATAAATATACCTATGATGCCAGATTTGCTGATAGAAAATACAGGGAAACCCTTTAAAGACTCTCGTCGAGGCATAAATCTTTCCGAAAAGGAAGCAAGAGAAAAGGACAGCATCATTACTCCTCTGATTGCAAAGGGACAATCCCCTTACCAGATTTTAGTGAATCATCCGGAATTACAGATGTCTGTTCGCACCATGTACTCATACATTGACCAAGGAATTTTTACTTCCAAAAATATCGATTTAAAACGGAAGGTGACATTCAAACCAAGGAAATGCCATAAAACACAGATATCAAACCGCGAAATATTTCATGGTCGAAGCTATGAGGATTTCTTGAAGCTTGGATTAAATGCTTTTTGTAGAGATGGATACCGTTCATTCCTCAGAGATTCGCAAAAAACTCTACTGACCTTTTTCTTTACTGAGGAAAAGCTCTTCCTGGCTTATCTGTTAAATCGATGTACAAAGGGAGCAGTCAAAGCAGTCTTTGACCGTTTAGAAAGACGTTTTGAAGATGTCTTTGACTTTCAATCTATCTTTGAATATATCCTCACAGACCGAGGATCGGAGTTTGGGGATCCTGTCGCTTTGGAAACAAAACCCTAATGGAATCCAACGTAGTAGCATCTATTATTGCGATCCTATGCGTAGTGGGCAAAAAGGGGGATTAGAGCAAGCCCATACCATGCTTCGCATGATTCTTCCAAAAGGCTCTTCTTTTGCTTTTCTTACACAATGGGATGTGAATCGGATTGTAAACCACATCAATTCCACGCCAAGGGAAAGCTTAAACGGAGATACCCCTTATCAAAGGGCACTAAACAGATATGGAGAAGATGTCTTAAAAGCACTTCAGCTCGGGCCCATTCATCCTGACGAGGTTTGTCTGAGGCCCAAGCTGATTCGCTTTAAGTAACCCAACAACCCAAAGCATATCTGCTGTCAGACAGGGCAAAACTTTTACATTTTTTGATATAGCCAGTGGAATTTAGTCCTACACACGACTTGTCCTGTGGCTTATTTCCCATGCCCGGAAAGAGATTTTTTTGAGGTTGTTATGCACTATTATAGCAAAATCAGGCAGAAATGAAATTTCAAACTGCCTGATTTTTGGGATTTTTTAAAGCTCGGTAGAATTTACTTCGCACTGGAATTTACTTTTTCAATTTAGCAATTTTTCTTCCCCTTATATGTAACAATCATACCGGCTTCCTAGCGTTCAGAATGTTTTCTGCTGTCTGCTGTGGTGTTTGGTTGGAATTGTCCAACCAAAAGCCGATCCGTGGTGTTGTCTGCATTTTACTAAATACAAATTCAATGTATACAGAAAGATATAAGAGTGGGAGGGATTCCGCCGTAGTTGGCATTGTAGGAAAAATCCAAAAAGTTTAGATTTTTCCCACAATGCTTATCTTTTTGGTCTTTGGTTCGGAATAGTGTAGTGCTGGCGGTCTATCTCTTGTTTTCGGTTGCTTGCTTCCTTACCGTACATGAGCATTGCTTGCCGGTTTCTCGTACCCCGTATTTATGCGGGCAAAGCTGTAATTTGTGGCTTGTCCGCTGGCGCTGCTCACTGTCCTTCCGAAGCGGCTCCGGGTTGAAGCACGTTCTGTGGGCGCTTGCAAATCCAGGGCAATCTTTTACATTCGGCATATCACATTACTCTATTACATTCTATCGTTCATAGGATGCACTGGGAATGATGTGATAGGTGCTTCATCTTCATTTTATAATTCGCATAAGGAATTACGATTGAAACTAATTTGCAATTTGCTATAATTATAAATAAGAAATCGTGAATGTGAAGAATACAAAGTTTGATATGAATTGAAAAAGTAATTTGAGAAGTGTTGCTCTAAAGGTGTTTATCACTAGCTAATCTTATCTTGTATGGTGGGAAAAGATAGAAAGGAGGGATAATTTCCAATTTATTAATGGTCAAGATGAAAGGGATAATTTAAAACATGAATTTAAACTTGGAAAATTAGTAGAGATTTTTAATAAGGAGGAAAAGGATTTATGAAATCTACGATTGATTATAAGATGACTTTATATGTATTCGTAGTTGGATGTGCTTGTATCGGAATCAGAATAGCCATGTCACCTTCCTTTTCCCCAGACATTAGGATTTGCGATTGGCATTGAGCTATGTCTTGTTAGTGTGGCATTGACTGTTTGGGGAGATTATTGAAGGGCACGGCTTTTTCTATGGATTTGCCGAGAATTGGAATGGATACGGCATTGTGAATAGTGGTTTTATTGCTGGAATGTCTGCATTCTTTTTCGAGAGATTAGCGATTTGGTATTATAATAGTGGCTGTGTTGAGCATTTGCACACTGATTGAAACGATTTTGCATCCGGTATTCTATTTTTGTTAATTAAGAATGCTCATAAAGACCATGGCAATTAAATTCTTTAGTACCATATTAATATATTTATGTTAATCTCAGCTTTGCTTATCATGGTAAAAATATCCATAAAAATTAGGGAGGTCAGAAGCTCATAAATGGCGTAGCTACGCCATTTATGAGCTTCTGTTTTGTGGTTTAAAGTTTTGTAAAAGTTGTAGATATATTGACGATAGAAAAAAATAAAGAGTTAGTATAGACTAATATAAAATTAGTAAAATCTAATTGATATTTACTAATAAAAATATACAGGAAAAGGAAAACGAATTTTCCATTTTTAGCGACGAAGGAGGAAATATGGTACGAAAGGGCTTTTAAAAATCTGGCTATTGGGATGGCGGCGTGCATGATGCTTTCGCAAAGCTTTCCCGCATTGGCTCTGGAAAATACGGAAGGCAAGTGGCAGATGGAGGAAAAGGCTTGGACCTTTGTGAATGCTAAGGAGAAAAAGCAGAAGGGATGGATTGTCTCCGAGGGAGCTTGGTATTTGCTAAAGGAAGACAGCGGAACACTGCAATCCGGCTGGTGGAAGAGTCCAAGCGGAAAATGGTTCTTCTTCCACACTGCTCACGACGGTTCTTTTTGGAAAGCTCTGCACAGGCTGGCAGTGGATTGACGGCTACTGCTATTATTTCGAGGATCAGGATTCTGCCCACTTAGGGGAGTTGCTTACCGCAGGAACAAAGGATGGCTATTCCGTAGAGGAGGATGGACGTTGGGTAGAGAACGGAAAGCCTGTTTATGAGCAGGGAAAAGGGCTTCTCTCCAAGGAAGACGGACAACAGGTAGCGGGAGTAAGTCGTAGTATTCCGGAAGTCCTAGGGGTAAATCGCAGTAGCTCCGGCGGTTCCGGCAGGTCATCAGGGGGAAGCTTCGGAAGGAGTTCCGGCAGTACAAGCAATTCTGCAAACAGTCAACAGTCTTCGACAGAAAAGCAGAAGGAGGACGCGGAGAAGAAGGCTCGGGAAGAAAAGGAAAAAGAAGAGTCGGAAAAGAAGGAGCAGGAAAAGAAAGAACAAGAAGAGCAGGAGAAAAAAGAAGGTTTTTCCGTATTGGAAAGAGAGCATAGCGGCTTAATCAATCTGGGCTTTGACAAGTACATTGTACTCTCCTTTAAAGAGGGACGCCCCGAGGATTACAAAGTAGAGGTGGATGGAACCGATATTACCGAAGCTTTAACGCCCATTGATACTGCCGGAAAGCTTTGGAAGTGGGAAAGTACAGTGGTTTCTCCCAAGAATCTGACGATTTCAAGAAAGATGGCGGAGAAGAAAAGGAGCTTCTGACTTTAAATGCCGGAGAGGCTAAGGCAGCTCCTGCAGTATCCTTTGAAAGCTCTGGGGACTTGTCTTTGGTCATAAAGGGAAAAAGTTACGAAGGAAGAGTTAAATTATCCTGCAGTACAAGCAGGGCAGGGAAAAAGAACCAAGGAAAGCAGAACTACCTTTGACCTAAGTGAGCAAGAAGAAAAGGGAATCCCTATTACCTATTATTTTAAAGCCTTTCCGGTGGATTTTAAGGGGAAAATAATGGAAAGCCCATCAAATATGAACTACTTGCTGAAACAGAAGAACAGAAAAAATGGTTTGACGGTATTGATTCTATTTCCTCTTTGAGTGAAGGCAGTATTTACGGCTTGGGAAATAAAAATGACTCTTTGCAATTTACGAAGGAAGCGGTGCATAAGACTAGGCATGGAGAGCTTGGTGTTGTGAATATTCCTGCAGGACAGGAGAACCTAAGGAGCAAGGGCTGGTATAAAGTGAAGATTCATTCCTCCTATGATGACAGTACATTGACCATTCCCTTGGAACTGGTTTCTCAGGATAAGTTGGTGTTACAACAGGCTCCGGAGAGCAGTACTCCAAAACAGGGTGAGACTATTCGCTTTATGGCAGAGGTTCCGGGAAGAATGTATCTCAGTGAGTTTGGAGAACCCTCCTCAAAATTAGTTTTAAAAAAGCCGGATGGTAGCAGTCAAAAGCTGGAATATCTTAAAGACTTTTACTATTATGATGGGGCATTACTTCTTTATGGAAAGAGAAAGGACGAAGAAGGAAGTCTTCTCACCGATCAGGCAGGACAATATGTGCTTACGGTAAAGCTAAACGGATATGGAAAGATCAAGCAACGCTTTGAGGTTTTTGCCGGAGAAGCCAAAGAAGAGCAGGATGAAAAGGAAGAGAAAGCAAGACAGAAAGACGGGGAAAAAGACCGTGGCAGCTTTGATGCCATCTCCCATGCTACCTCTAGAGAGGTTCTTACGAAGAAAAAGCCGGACCTTTCCGATTTGCCAAAGCTTGGAGAAGGAGAAGATAAGTATTTAGCCCTTTCCTATGATCTTTTAAGCAATGCCCTATTGCTTAGAGAGATGGGAATTTCCAATCCGGATGCGGATCTAGTGGCAGCTCGTTTCCTTCGTTCCAGAGGGACAAGTATTTTCTTCCCGAAGGAGGAGAGCAGTTCTACGATTTTACCGGATATTTTGCAGCCTACAAAGAAAAAACGGCAAAGAGCATCACAAGCTTTTCTCCGTCAGAATATTTGAAAACCGCAGAAGCCATCAGAAAGGCTCCTACTTCTCTTTATAGAGTCCTGGAGGACGGCTCTTTGTCCAAAGAGCTAAGAACAGAGTATATTACGGGAGCTAAGCCGCCGAAATTTACGGTTGGAGTGGCAAAGCCCGAAAAGGAAGTTGTTTTAGAAACTAAGGATACAAAGTATTTGAAGGAAGGAGAAATTAAGCTTTACTTAGATAAACAAAGCTATAACACTGAGATTCGTCCTGCTCTCATAGAGATTATGGAAGAGGAAGGAAAAATTGTGATTTCTCCTAAGGTCTTTAAGGGAAAGGCAGAGGGAAAGCATACTTTGATTCTGGTGCGTGAGGGTTATCAAACTCTGGAGCTTCCCTTATCCTTTGAAGAAGCGGTAGAGAAGCTTCCGGAAGAAACGGTCAGTGCTTCCAATCTGTCCTCTTAAAAATAAGGACTTTTGTCTAAGGTACGGAAACCCTATTGCGGACGGGATTTTCGAGATTCTCCATTACAGGAGAGATTTTAGCTTCCACAGCTAGTTGGTAATAGCGAGGCGTTTCATATCGCCTCGCTATTTTTTTATGCTATTTCGAAGAAAATTTCAAATATTTCTAAATTTAAAATCAAAAATTTAAAAAGAATTAAAGCAAAAAAATAATTAAGTAATTAAAAATAAAGCAACAAAAAAATGTAAAATTCAAGTGACTTTCCAAGGGAAGTATGTATAATAAGAACATTGAGCCTTGTATCATACGAGAGGCTTAAAATTTTAAAAAGAGTGAGAAGGAGACCACTATGGCAAATTTGGATTTAACACAATATGGCATTACAGGAACCACGGAAATTGTACATAACCCATCCTATGAGCTTTTTGTTCCAAGAGGAAACCAGAGCGGGATTTGGAAGGCTATGAAAAGGGACAGGTCAGTGAATTAGGAGCTGTTAACGTAATGACCGGTATTTACACCGGACGTTCTCCCAGGATAAGTACATTGTCATGGATAGAAATCCAAGGATACCGTATGGTGGACATCCGATGAGTATAAGAACGATAACCATCCTGCATCCCAGGAGGCATGGAACACTGCTATGAATTGGCTAAGAAGGAGCTTTCAACAAGCGTTTATTCGTAGTGGATGCTTTTTCTGCGGAGCCAACAAGGACACCAGAATGGCAGTGCGTTTCATTGTGGAAGTAGCATGGCAGGCACACTTTGTTACCAACATGTTTATTCAGCCTTCCAAGGAAGAGCTGGAGAACTTTAAGCCGGACTTCGTGGTTTACAATGCTTCCAAGGCAAAGATTGAAAAACTACAAGGAGCTTGGCTTACATTCTGGAGACTGCGGTTATGTTCAACATCACAAGCAGAGAGCAGATTATTTTAAACACCTGGTACGGCGGAGATGAAGAAGGGTATGTTCTCCATGATGAACTACTTCCTTCCCTTAAAGGGTATTGCTTCCATGCACTGTTCCGCAAATACAGACTTAAACGGAAAGCACACCGCAATCTTCTTCGGACTTTCCGGAACAGGAAAGACCACCCTTTCCACTGATCCTAAGAGACTGTTAATCGGAGATGATGAGCACGGTTGGGATGACAACGGTATCTTCAACTTCGAGGGCGGATGCTATGCCAAGGTTATTGACCTGGATAAGGATTCCGAGCCGGATATCTATAAGGCTATCCGCAGAGATGCATTGCTGGAAAAATGTCACCATGGATGCTAACGGAAAGATTGATTTCAAGGATAAGAGCGTTACCGAGAATACCCGTGTATCCTATCCTATCCAGCACATCGACAATATTGTAAAGCCTGTTTCCTCCGCACCTGCAGCGGAAAATGTTATTTTCCTTTCTGCGGATGCGTTCGGCGTACTGCCTCCTATCTCTATTCTTACAGAGGAGCAGACACAGTATTACTTCCTTTCCGGCTTTACTGCAAAGCTAGCAGGAACAGAGAGAGGAATCACAGAGCCCACCCCAACCTTCTCCGCTTGCTTCGGACAGGCTTTCTTGGAGCTTCCTCCAACAAAGTATGCAGAAGAGCTGGTTAAGCGTATGGAGAAGAGCGGCGCAAAGGCTTATCTGGTAAATACCGGATGGAACGGTTCCGGAAAGAGAATTTCCATCAAGGATACCCGTGGAATCATTGATGCCATCTTAAACGGAGATGTGGCTAAGGCTGAGACCAAGAAGATTCCATACTTCGACTTCGAAGTACCTGTAGCTTTACCCGGTGTAGATCCGAAAATCTTAGATCCAAGAGATACATACGCTGATGCAAGCCAGTGGGAAGAGAAGGCAAAAGGACTTGGCAGGACGTTTCGCAAAGAACTTTAAGAAGTATGAGAGCTCTGAGGCAGGGAAAAGAAGCTTTGCAAAGCAGGCCCTAAGGCATAAGAATAGTACTATTGTTGATAACGAGGAGGGAGATTATTCTCCTTCTCTTTGTTATAGTGTAATGTGTACATAATAATCCTTTATCCTATTGGAGTACGCCTATTCTATAGATCTCTGTATGCTTGGAACGTTAGAGGTATTTCCGATAGTAGAAATAAAAACTCTTTATATTAAGGAATTATGAAAGCACTTTTTTTGTGAAGAAAGCTTTGTTATACTTTTCAGGCAGAATACTTATGAAAGACAGGGAGAAGCGTATGGCAGACAGAAAAAGAAGAACTGCACCCAGTAGAGAATTTATCAGAGAAAGAGAAGAAAGCAGCAGAAATAGACGTCCCTCTCGAAATCGTTATCAGGAGGATTATGATTCTGATGAGGAATATGATGATTACGATGACGATTATGAAGATGATTCTGATGAGGACTATGACGACTATGATGAGGACTATGAAGATGAGGACTTCGAAGAAGAACCTCAGAGTCTGAAAAGAAGAAAGTCCCAAAGACAGGGAGCAAATATTGCTACAGCCACCGGCCGTTCCGACAGGAGAAAAAATTCTTCCGGAGCAGAATATCGAAAGTCTGTAGGCGCCGGGAACGGTGGAAGAATAAATAGAAACTCGGCTTCGGACAGGGCGGGACAAGATAGAGGGAAAAGAAAGAAAAAGAAGTCTGTTTTTCAGAAGCTGGGCATTCTTTTACTGCTTGTATTTTTCGGTCTTCTCCTTTGGCGTTTTATTTCTCCGTATTTTGGCCCGAAATATTGGACGGTGGCAGTTTTCGGTTTAGATTCCAGAGACGGTAACAAGGAGGCCGGTGCGCTTTCCGATGTGATTATGCTGGCTTCCGTCAATAAGCGAACCGGAGAAGTGAAATTGAGCTCCGTTTTCAGAGACAGCTATATGCAGATTGATGAAGAGGGAACTTATCATAAGATCAACGAAGCTTATTTTATGGGGGTCACAAGCAAGCTGTTGAAGCTTTTAGAGAAAATCTGGACATTAAGATTGACGACTATGTCAGCTTTAACTGAAATGCGGTGGCGAAGGAATCTCCGCTCTTGGAGGAGTGGATCTGGAGCTTTCCGATGCGGAGTTTTTCTACATCAATGCATTTATCACGGAAACGGTACAGTCCACCGGAATTCCTTCCGTGCATCTGGAGCATGCGGGGATGAATCATTTGGACGGAATTCAGGCGGTGGCCTACGGTAGACTCCGTCTAATGGACACGGATTTTAACCGTACTGCAAGACAGAGGAAGGTTCTTGGCCTTGCCTTTGATAAGGCAAAAAAAGGCAGGTCCTGTAAAAGCTAATGCAGGTGGCATCCATGGTTTTACCGGGAGCTTTCCACCAGTCTGGATATGGGAGATATCACCACATTGGTTACCCAGGTGGATCGTTATCATATCGGAGAAAGCAGAGGCTTCCCATTTGCCAGAACCACCATGAAGATTAAGAAAATGGATGTGGTAATTCCGGCAACGCTGGCCAGCAATGTAACGGAATTACACAGCTATCTTTTACGGCGTGGAGAACTATAGTCCCAGTGCCAAGGTACAGGAAATCAGTGCCCTATATCGCCAAAGTTTCCGGGAGTTGGCTCTCCCATGGAAGATGCTGAGGAAGCAGGTACAGGCGGAGGAACTGTGAGAAAGAAGGAAGCCGGAAAAGCCAAGGCCGCTGAAAATGCGGAGAAGAGTAAGAAAAAGAAAAAGAGGAACAGACAGAGGCTGCGAAGAAGCAGGAAACAAAGACGGAAACGGAAGAAGAGACCAGTGTAAAAAATAAAAAAGAAACAAAGGAAGAGAAAAAATCCACAGAAGAAGAGACGAAGGAAACAAAAGAAAAGAGGGAAACGGAAGAAACTGTGGAAGTAGGACCCGGGGCCGCTCTGGGAGAGAAATCTTTAGAGACGGAAGAAAATGCGGATGCACCGGGAGCTTAAAAACCGGCAAATAGAAGAAAAACATCCTCTAAGTCGGATATTTGACATGGAGGATGTTTTTATTCATAACGAGTATCCCTCGCAAAGCGTGCGATATCTCGTTTTTCAGGAGTATCCCTCTCAAAGCGTACGATATCTCAGTGCTGAAGGCAAATTCCTCGTGGACTATGGAATACTATGATACAGCATCGAATAGTAATCGTCGCAGGATCATTTGCTTAAAAAGTCTACCCTAAAGTATGAAAAATATTTTTGGATATCCTTATCCTTGCCTATAATAAAAAGGCTTTTCTCCTTCTCGGAATTGATAGTCCGGTCCCAAAGTAACATTGACTTCATCATTATATTTGACAGCAATAATATTGACTTTGAATTTATTTCGAACTCAATTTCTCCAATAGATTTACCAATCCAATCCTCAGGTAAGGCGATTTCAAAAACGGCAAAATCTTTGCTGACTTGAATGTAATCCAAAAACATTCTCAGAACTGCACTGCACAGCTAAGGCTTCCGACTAATTTTTCCGGATAAACCACCACATCGGCTCCGTTTCTAAGTAAGAATTTTTTTCTGTAAATCTCTGGCGACCCTGGAAACTACTCTTTTTGCACCCAGTTCCTTTAAATGGGAGGTGACTTCAAAGAAGCTAAAAAGTCGGTTCCGATGGCTACAATACAGACGTCAAAAATTGGAGATACCCAGAGACTTTAAGAATTCTGATTTCTGCATCTCCAATTTCCGCATTGGTAACGTAGGGGAGAGTCGCTTTACTCTTTCCTCACTGCTGTCTACTCGAGAACCTGCGTATGCATTTCATTTAGCTTTTTGCGACATGTAAACCGAAACGACCTGAGACCGATAATTAAAATTTGTTTCATACTTTCCTTTATCCGACAATTACATTTTTCTTCAACAAGTCTTCCCTTGTTTTGGTTAGCATTAGGAAAGACGGCATAAATCAAACAAAGTCCGCCAACTCTTCCGGTGTACATTAGAAAAATGAGAACCATATGAGAAATGGGACTAAGATTTGGGGTGATTCCCAGTGTAAGCCCCACAGTGGCAATAGCACTGGCGACTTCAAAGCTGGTGACCAGTAGCGGTAATTTATCAGGAGACCGATAAACATTCCGGAGAGAATACATAAACCAATATACATGAAAAGCGATTGTCGTAGCATTTCGAATGACTTCTCTGAAATAGTCCTTCAAAGGCTTCTGTACGGGAATTGTTTCTCAAAAAATAGCAATGGAGGTTAGCAGTAAAACAGTCATTGTGGTGACTTTCATACCGCCTCCGTACTTCCTGGCGCAAACTCTACCAGCATTAGCAAGGTTTGCAAAAGATTCCGCTATCGAAAATTTTGGAAAAATCCACAGTATTAAAGCCTGCAGTACGTGGAGTGACTGCTGTAAATAATGAAGCAAAAACCTGACTTTTTATGGGCACTTGGGGAACTCAACAAAAAGTAAAAATAGTGCAGGAAGAAGAATAATAAATACTAGTAGAGAGAATGATTTTGCTTTTGTAGACGAAAGCGATGAAAATTCCATTTATTTTTGCAATATCCTGCCAAGTCATAAAGCCTAAGCCTCCAAGAAGAATCAGGCTCATAATGCTGATGTTCACCACAGGGTTTCCTACGTATTCCGTGAGAGAAGAAAAGGGTTCTTTAACGCCCATCAAATCGAAACCGGCATTACAAAAGCGGATACGGAGGAAAACACTATACCAAAGTCCTCCTGAAGTCCGAACTCGAATAAATTGTGTCGCAAGAATGATAGCAAAAGAATAACTCTATAATTCCGGTCCATTTCAGAAGAAAAACCAACATTTTTCATGATTCCGCCCTGAGAGCTTACAGAAATGGAATTAGCCAGAGTGTTTCTTTGAGAATATCCGATCCGAAGAAAAGGATGACGGAGGTTACCACTACCACCACACCAAGCCCACCAATTTGAATCAAGAAAAGAATGACTGCTTGTCTGAAGAAAGACCAGTGCGTGGCGGTATCATATACAATTAAAACCGGTAACACAGGAAGCGGAGGTGGAAGTGAAGAGTGCATTTAGAAAGGGGGTATAAACGCCATCATTACTGGAGATCGGCAACATCAGAAGAATTGCTCCTAACAGAATCAACACGGCAAAACCCAGGATGATTTTCTGAAAATAATTTAAACGAAAGAATTTATTTTCGTACTACTCTCTTAAATTCATTAATACAGCTTGTTTTGATTATAGGCATATAAAGAAAAAAATAGATAGTCAAAATATTAGATTTTAGAGAAATCGTAATGCTATGAAATACATTTGAGTTTTGAAAAACAAAATTTTTGTTTTATGAAGAAAAATCTAATAAGAATAAAAATCTCTTGACAAGAAAAATAAAAACTCTGTATGATAATCGAGTCGCTGATTTTTATTCATTTTTAAGAAAACAGCAGATTTTAGGGCTATCGCCAAACGGTAAGGCAACGGACTCTGACTCCGTCATTTCAGGTTCGAACTTTGTAGCTCTGCGAAAAGCATCACGAATCGTGGTGCTTTTTCTTGTTCTTAATGTGTATCGCTCCTGTAAAGGGTGTCATCTCACCATTGCTTATAGGACAAAATGTGTTAATGAAAACCCCTTCATACTTGGGATTCCATCGTTCTATAAAATCAATTTAATACAAAAATATCTAATAAATTTACAATATACTACTATTAATTTATTAAAAAGACAAAATTAAGGCTTTTAGTGCTATAGTGAAACCATGAACGAAATATGGAAGAAAACGCAGTGGCCGAAAAATGTGCGTAGGATAAAAGCTATTTCTATCTATTCTATTATCTCCATAAGTTTAAGATCTCATTTTACAATCCAAAATCATATTAAAGTCTAGGAGATTCATGCCAGGGAGGGCGTCACAAAGATTTGTTGAGAAAGGAGCGGATATGCCTTCCCAATGAAAAACCTTCATTTAACGTTTTCCAAAAATGAAAAGAAACTGTATTGTTCTTGCCTGTATAGGAGCTCTTTTTCCTTATTGGCATTACAGCCCTTGGTGCTATACATAACCGGCCGGTGAAGATTCCGCTGATAAGTTCTATCAGGTGGAATTTACCGGTGAAGATGGTCTGGGAGAGGGGAAGCTTTATCTTTCAGAAAGAAGATTTTTGAAATTATCTTGGAAAAATCAAGAGAAAAAGGAAGATACAGTAAGAGAAGCAGAGGAATCTTCGGAATGATGACCAATCTTTTTCTGAAAGAGGCGGAGAAAGAGATTATATTGAGTGAAGTGGAGTATGCGTAATGCGCCTCCGGAGCTTTCGAGGAGAGTCAATTGGAAAAATGGAGAGCATGTTTCCTGTTGTAAAGAGGATTTATCCTGGATTGAGAAAAAGCTATAACGTGAAGTCGCTTTGGGAGGATAAGGATCTGGTGGTTAAGGGGCTTTATGAACGGACAGCGGTGAATCCTTTGATTTTCTGGATATTCAATTTGAGGGAAATTCTCCACAGATGAGAGTAGAGCTGAGCTTAAAGGATGCTCCCGCCTGGATGGAGCTTTGAGCGATGTGAATATCAGTAAAAGAGAAGGCCTTGCCTCGGGGATAAAAATCAAAATTACTTTTTATCAGGAATTAATGAGAAAAAGTGGAGAAAGAGCATATCTATTTTTAGAAACAGAGAAGGAATATGAAGTTCCCAAGGCAAATGCCTACTGGACCAGTGGAAAAGATATTCCCGGAGACACATTAAGGCTTTTACAAGAAGCGTTTATGGATTCTTTACGGAAGGAGATGATTGGGGGAACAGCAGAGGAATATATCGATCTTTCCGGCATATCCGTACAGTATTTGGGAAATTATTTTCTCAGTCGAAAAGAAGATGCACCGGTGCTCGGTCACAACAGGCTATTCCTGCTTTTTGAAATCCATGCGCCTTTAAAACTGAAGGATGGAAGTGTACAAAATATTCAGTATTGTAATGGAATAGAATATCAAGACTTACTCATGGATCAGGACGGAAAAGCACTGGTAAAACCGGATGATGGCATTGGAATGGGGGCTGTTCATCCCATAGCCTTTCCCCTGGGAGAGGATGATTCTCTGTATTTGTACGGATATAAAGACTATGCAGAGTTTTATAAGCAAGAAATCTTCCCTCTCCTTACGGATTACAGGGGAGAAGACAACAGCTTAAAGGCACCTGAGGCTGTTTCCGGGATTTCTCCTCAGCCATCTTCTGAGGCATCTAGGGAGGGCTCACAGAAGTATCCGCAGATAGCGCCAATCCGGTAGCGGAGACTTCAGCTGAGACATCTGCTAAGTCGGAGTCAAAAGTGGCTTCAGAAGCTTCTGTCGAGAGCTCCTCTTAAGACATTCTGTATGGTAACTATGGTGAAAACCTAGGGATATAGAAGACATTGAAGGAGGAGCACCTATGACATAAAAAGAAGAAATAAAAAGAAAAACTATTTTTGTAACCTGACAAAATAAATCGAATACTCTATCTAAAAAGAGTCGAAAAATCAGAAAGAACAGCTTTATCTCTTTCCGTTTTTCGGCTCTTTTTCTTTAGAAAGAAAATGATGGAACTGTAAAATGTACCGCCCCCAAATTCAGACCTATATTGCTTAGAAAAATTCTTTTGATTTTTACAGCCCCATCATATATTATAGCTTACATTTACTTAAAGTCGCTTCATCTGCAAGTACGGTAACATGGGGATGGAATTGCAGAATGGAAGCGGGAACAGAGGAGTAACTGGTCCTTCCAAGACTCTCTGTAAAATATCCGCCTTTATCCTTTCCGGATACCATTAAGAGGATTTTTGGCTTTCATAATGGTACCGATTCCATGGTATAGGCTTTCTGGGGACTTCTTCTTTAGAAGAGAAGAAGCGCTGATTGGTCGCGATGGTTTCTTCAGTAAGCTGTACACAGTGGGTTTCCTTGGGAAAGAATCACTTGGCTCATTAAACCGATATGCCCATCATGTCCAAGTCCCAGAATCTGCAAATGGATTCCTCCTAATTTGCGAATCAGAGCTTGTCACTCAAGGCAAGCCTTGTCCGCGTCTTTCCAGAAGACCGTTGGGAACGGCAGTGTTTTCCATAGGAATATTTACGTGCTGAAACAGCTCTTGATTCATAAAATAGCGGTAGCTGTGGCTGTCCTCCGGAGCAAGACCTCTGTATTCATCTAAGTTCACGGTACGTACAGCGGAAAAATCCAGACGTCCCTCCTGATATAATTCTCTTAAAAACCTGATAGGCACCGATGGGGTGGAGCCTGTGGCTAAGCTTCCAAAACCGGGTGCCTCTTTGGTGATTTCCGCCGCAATCAGCATGGCGGCTTTTTGCTGAGAACCGAGTAATCCTTTACCTTTTTCAATCCGAAACATGGGAGTCCCTCCTGCAATCATGCGTTTTCATAGTAGCAAAAAGAAATGGGGTATACAATAGAAAAATCCTAAGCAGAATCTAGGAAAAACTACGGTGGGTATTACAATAGAAAAATTATGCTATACTAGGCAAATAGTTACGCAAAGGAGGATAGAATGAGAGTACAAAAGGGATATCAAAAGAATTTTTGCAGACGTTTTATGTCGGGAATGGCATTTCTTTTTGTTCTTTCTCATGGGAACAGGAATTTCCCATGCAGAGGGAAAAATGGGGAGCAGGGAAGGACAGAGTTGGTACTATTATTCTTCGGACAATAAAGAAAGCTACACCGGCTGGGTGCAGTCTTCCGCGGATGGACGTTGGTATTTTTGCTTAAACAGTAAAATGCAGACCGGCTGGGTCAGCTGGAACGGGAAATGGTACTTTCTGAACAGTGACGGAGCTATGGCGGAGAAGCAGTATGTAGGAAACTTCTATTTGGGAGAAGATGGAGCGGCTCTCATTTCCGCAGAAACACCGGATCAGAGAAAGACTTTCGGAAAACGGCTCTTCTAAGGAAGGGAAAGCCCATGCAGGAGTTAAATGAGAAAACCGCGAAATACATCTCCGTTTTGATGGAGCATCCGGACGCCAAGGCTTTCTTTGACAGCCCCAACCAGTTAAGTCTGGAAGAAGGGAACGGCTATCCCTTTGTGATTTTCAAGAAAATGAGTTTATACGATAGAAAGTCCGAGAACTTGTATGCCGGGGATGCGGCTTTTCATAAGAATGCGGTGATTGAATACAACAGCGGAAGTGGAAAGAAGATGATTTCCGTCATGGATTTGATGATGATTCGCGGTGTTGCGGGAGAAAGAGTATTTATCGACCCGGCAGGCTATATTACCTATGTGGCGGGAGGCGTGGAATGACCTTACAACAGCTTCGTCAGGTCATTGCGGTAGCCGACTACGGCTCCATGAACGAGGCGGCGAAGCAGCTGTATCTGACCCAGCCCAGCTTAAGTGCTACCATCAAGGCGGTGGAAAGAGAAATCGGGATAGAAATCTTTACCAGGTCCAACCGGGGAATTATCGCAACACCTGAAGGAGAGGAATTTCTGGGCTATGCCAGACAGGTTTCGGAACAGTACCAGTTAATGGAAGATAAATATCTTCCGGAGGACCTCAGAAAAGAAATTCAGTAGTCCATGCAACACTATACTTTTTGCGGTGGAGGCCTTTATTCGTTTACTTTCGACAGTATGAGGAAAAACAATGTCTATGAGTTTTTCCGTTTTTGAAGGCAGAACCATTGACGTTATTGAAAATGTCCGTAAGCAAATCAGTGAACTGGGTATTATCTATGAAAATGACTTCAATGAAAATGTCATTGGAAAAATTTTACGAGAGGGAGACCTGGAATTTGTTCCCCTCTTTTCTTGCAAAATATATGTTTTCATGGCGAAGTCCAATCCTTTGGCAAAGAAAAAGCTCATTTCCATGGAGGATTTGATGGACTATCCTGTTGTACCTTTTTGATCAGGGGAGAGAAATTCTTCTATTTTGCAGAAGAAGTTCAAGTACCTATGATTACAAGAAGTTCATCAAGGTAAATGATCGAGCGACGATTCTGAATCTGATGGTGGGATTGAACGGCTATACGCTCTGTTCCGGCATTATTTGCCAGGAATTAAACGGACCGGAGTATATTGCGATTCCCTTGGATACAGAAGAAACCATGCGAATCGGTTATATCAAAAATAAGAAGATGCATCTTTCCGAGCTTGGAAAAAAATATGTGGAAGAGCTGCAGAAATATAAGGTACAAGAAGACACAGACAGTATTTAGAGGGAGAAGTCTTCTCCCGGAAAGGAACGGCAATGTTTGATTGGCTAATGCCCTTTTTATATTCTGAGCACTACGGGAGTGGCGGAAGCCCTTCCGGTTTTTCCATAGAACAAGTTCTTCAGCCCCCATTGCTGTATGCCTGTATCGGGGGTCTGATTCTTTTCTTTATTCTCCTCTTTCTCCTTCTGCGTTTTTTGAGAAAAAGAAGGCATAAAAAGGCACTGGAATATCATATTGATGAGAAAGACAAATACCATGTTCGCCTGGAAGCGAAGAATCTATCCACCCTGCTTCCGCCTCTTTTGAAGGTTTGGGAGGAAAAAGAAAATATTCAGTCTTTACGAAGTGAGAACAGAAGGCTGAAGGTAGGGATCAAAGACTATGACTTGGTGAAGGAATCCTGCATTCGAGAGGCGGGCTTTTCCGGGCTGATCCGACCCAGAAAAGATGAAGTGCAGATTATCGTGGGAGAGGATGGGAGGAGCTTAAGAATCGTCTTGACAGGAGCTTTCTTTTCTTAAACGGAGCTTCGGAAGGAAAAGCTGAGTAAGTTCGAAAGGGAAAGCCGAATAGCTTCGAAAGTGAAAAAGTGAATAGAATCGAAGGGAATCTCGAATAGAATCGGAAAGGAGGAAAGTGAAAAAGCTACGAATTGATATGACCACGGGGCAATTCTTCCTAAAATGCTTCAATTTTGTTTTCCTCTGATTTTCACGGAATTTTATAGCTAGCTTTTTCAATGCGGCGGATGTCTTTGTTGTGGGGAAATATGTAGGTGCTGTGGCAATGGCGGCTGTGGGTACCTCAGGGCCGATTATCAATCTTTTGGTGAACCTTTTTTTAGGTCTGTCGGTGGGGGTAAATGTTGCTGTTGCCCGCTTCATCGGAGCGGATAGGAGAAAAGACGTGGAGGAGCTGTTGGCAACAGCTATACAACGGCTTTGCTTTCAGGATTTTTGCTCCTGCTTATTGGAAATTTACTTATTTCCACGATTATTTGGGGATGAATACCCCGGAGGAAGTGGCGCCTCAGGCAGAGACTCTACCTTCGCTACTTTTCCTTAGGTATTCCCTTTATGGTACTGTATGATTTTTGGCGCTGGTATTTCGAGCAGTGGGAGATACAAGGCGTCCCTCTATGTACCAGATCTTTGGCAGGCTTTTGAATTTGACTCTCAATCTAAACTTTGTGATTCAGTGGAAGATGGGAGGGTTGCCGAGTAGCTATGCCACCAGCATTTCTCAGCTCTTTTCAGCTGTGGTTTTAGTGATTTTACTGGCAAGAGAAAAGGAAGCTTTTTGCACCTTTCATCCCTCCGCTTTCGTATCCATAGAGACAAATTAAAAAGATAGTCTCCATAGGACTTCCGGCAGGGATACAGGAACCTTATTTTCCATTTCCAATGTGCTGATTCAATCCGCATCAATACCTTCGGCTCTCAGGCTATGGCGGCCCACCATATCCTCCAATTTGAAGGCTTTGTCATATTTCCGCTGAACTCCGTATCCCAGGGGCAGATGTCCTTTGTCAGCCAAAAATCTTGGGGCGAAGAAATACAGTAGATTAAACGGTATTTTGAAAAAGCAGTTTAACCTCGCTATTCAGCATTGCCTTCTGACCGGCATAATTGTTTTCTTCTTTGGAAGAAACCCGCAGGGATTTTTACGAAGGATGGAGAGGTTTTGCAATACGCCAAGGAAAGATTGGAGATTATCGTCTCATCCGTATATGATTTTTGGCAGATGGATACCTTGGTGGAGCGCTACGGGGTTTTAGCCGCAGTATTCAACCGATGTTTATCAGCTTGGTGGAATTTGTTTTGAGTCGTGTTTTATGTCATGGTACTTTTTCTATGGAATTCTTCCATGGCTTACGACCCTTATACATCAGTTATCCCGTGAGTTGGATGATTACTGCCTTTTCCCTGTGGATTATGTATTTCTATATCAGAAAAACAGTATCCCTGTCGACTATCGTTAGGAGAAAGAAGATGGAAAGAAATTTTTACGTTACTGACAGACTTTTTATGAGCTCACCATGATGCAGGCTATTTGAAAAGCGGCAAACACAAGGAGAAAGTACTTTTCGATATGTTTTATCGAAAGAATCCCTGTGGAAACGGCTTTTGCCATTTGTCGCGGTTTGGAGCAGGTGGTTGAATATATCCGCAATCTGAATTTTTAGTGAAGAAGATATTGATTATCTTCGGAGTTTGGGAACCTTGATGAAGATTTTTATTGAATATCTTCGAGGTTTCCACTTTACCGGAGATATCTATGCCATTCCGGAAGGAACAGTAGTCTTTCCTAAGGAACCCTTAATCAAGGTAATTGCTCCGGTGATTGAGGCTCAGCTAGGAAACTGCCATTTTAAATTGGTCAATCACCAGCTCTCATTGCCACAAAGGCTTACAGGGTGGTGCATGCGGCTCAGGGAGATGGGGTAATGGAGTTCGGTTTACGAAGGGCTCAGGGGACCGGATGCGGGAATATACGGTGCCAGAGCTGCGGTTATTGCAGGATGCATCGGTACTCCAACGTTTATGCGGGACAGAAATTCCGTGCGCCTGTGTTGGGAAACCCATGCTCACTCCTGGATCATGTCCTCCCGACAGAATTAGAGGCATTTAAAGGCTTACGCCAGACTCTATCCCAATAATTGTATTTTATTGGTAGATACCTATGATACCTTAAAGAGCGGTGTAAAGAATGCCATTCTTTGCTATGATGCCATGAAGGAAGAAGGGATTACCCTGAAGCGCTTCGGTATTCGTTTAGATTCCGGAGACTTGGCTTACCTTTCCAAGAAGGCCAGGAAAATGTTGGATGAGGCGGGCTATCCTGATGCAATAATTTCCGCTTCCAACGACTTGGATGAGAATTTGATTGAATCCCTTTAAAGGCTCAGGGAGCCTGCATCACCAGCTGGGGTGTGGGAACCAACCTGATTACTCGGAAAGCCAGCCCAGCTTTAGTGGAGCATATAAGCTTGCGGCGACATATTCGGATGACGGAAAAATGGGTTCCTAAGATTAAATTGTCGGAGAACCTCGAAAAGATTACCAATCCGGGAAATAAGCAGATTTATCGTATTATCGAAAAAGACAGCGGAAAGGTATTTGCAGATTATATTGCCCTGGAGGATGAATCATTTTCCGAAAAAGAGGATTTGGTCTTATTTGATCCCATTGATACCTGGAAGAAAAGTACCTAAAAGGGCGGAAGCTATGAGATGAGACCGCTCCCTTGTACCCTATTTTTTCTTAGGCGGAAAGTTGGTGTATAATTGCCCTTCTGTAGAGGAAATCAAAGCCCACTGCAAGAGGGAACAGGAAAGCCTTTTGGGAGGAGTGCAGACGTTTAACCAATCCCCATGCCGTACACGTGGATGTATCCGATAAATTGAAAGGAGATGAAGAAGGGATTGCTGGCTCAGTACAGCAGAGGAGAATAGGGACAATTTCTTGCTTTATTTTTCCCAATCATTATAATAAGGCGACTCAAAGGAATAAGAAGGAGAACTACATGTTTAAAAAGTAGATAGCAATATGCATCTGTGGAAAGGGAGAGAGGTCGAAGAGTTCTGGAAAAAGAACAAATCTTCGAGAAGTCCATCCTGGAGCAGAAGGAGAATGCCTCCATGTTTTCTATGACGGTCCTCCTACGGCCAACGGAAAACCGCATATTGGTCATGTGAAACCAGAGCCTTTAAGGATATGATTCCAAGATTTCATGCCATGAAGGGAAGATGGCACCCAGAAAGGCAGGATGGGATACCCACGGCCTTCCTGTAGAGCTGGAAATTGAGAAAAGAAATCGGCATCAACGGAAAAGAGCAGATTGAATCTCTACGGGTAGCTCCCTTTATTGATTTATGTAAGAAGAATGTCTGGAAGTACAAGGGAATGTGGGAGGACTTCTCCTACAAGGTTGGCTTTCAAGCGGATATGGATAATCCTTATGTGACCTCACCATGATGATTTTATTGAGTCCGAGTGGGGGCCTTAAAGGAAATTTGGAAGAAGAAGCTCTTGTACAAGGGCTTTTTAAGTTGTGCCCACTGTCCCGTTGCGGAACTCCCTTTCCTCCCATGAGGTAGCGCAAGGTTACAAGGAAGTGAAGGCGTTCTGCGGTTGTTCGCTTTAAAAATCAAGGGAGAAGAGGGTTATTTTCGCTTGACCACAACTCCCCTGGACCCTACCCTCCAATGTGGCACTTTGTGTACACCCTGATTTGGAATATGCCAAGGTAAAGGCTCGCAGACGGTAATCTTTATATCCTGGCTGTGGCAAGACTGGATGCGGTATTGTCCGGTTTGGCGAAGGAGGAGAAGAAGCTATTCCATCATGGAAACCTGTAGAGGTAAGGACCTGCGTGGGCTTTCCATGAGCCTCTTTTATGACGGTGCTGAAAAGGAAGCGAGAGACAACATAAGAAGGCCCATATCGTGGTTTCCGACTATTATGTCAGTGCAGATGACGGTACCGGTATCGTACATATTGCCCCTGCCTTCGGTGAAGATGACGGAAGAATCGGTAGAGAAAACGAGTTTAGCCTTGTAAAAGTTTGTGGATAGTGAAGGAAAAGCTACAGCGAGACCCTTTCTTCGGTATGCGTTGTAAACCCACAGAGAAAGAAGTGGCGAAGGCGCCATCAGTGCGGATCCTGAAGTATTGAAGGACCTGGAGAAGAGGGGACTTTTTTGACGCTACCGAAATTTGAACACAGCTATCTCATTGCTGGCGTTGCGGAACGCCTTTGATTTACTATGCAAGAGAAAGCTGGTTTATCAAGATGACCGCGGTTCGGGATGAGCTGGTTGCGAACAACAACACCGTAAACTGATTCCCGAGTCTATCGGTAAGGGACGCTCGGAGACTGGATTGAAAATGTACAGGACTGGAGCCTTTCTCGTGATCGTTACTGGGGAACTCCCTCATATTTGGGAATGTAAAGACTGTGGAGAACAGGAAGCCATCGGTTCCATTAAAGAATTATCGGAAAGAGCCGATAATTATCAGGAGGTCTTGTCAAAATTAAAGGCTGAGGGAGATAAGGGCTATTCCTCCGACTATGTAGGCTAGTGAGCATATTGAGCTTCATAGTCTCTATGTGGACTACTTAAAGTGTAAGTGTCCGAAGTGTGGCGGAGAAATGAACAGAGTTCCGAGGTTATTGACTGTTGGTTTGACAGCGGTGCTATGCCCTCACGCCCAGCATCATTATCCCTTTCGAGAATAAGGAGCTGAGGCTCAGTTCCTGCACAGTTTATCTGTGAAGCGGTAGACCAGACCAGAGGATGGTTCTATTCCTCATTGGCGTGAGTCCACCATTTTGTTCCATAAGGCTCCTTTGAAAATGTCTTGGTGCTGGGCCATGTACAGGATGAAAACGGACAGAAGATGTCCAAGTCCAAGGTAATTCTGTAGATCCCATGGAGGCCTTGGAAAAGCACGGAGCGGATGCAACTGTTGGTTTTCTATACCAATTCTGCACCATGGTTACCTAACCGTTTCCATGATCAGGCGGTGGTGGAGGGACAGAGAAAAGTTCCTGTTCACACTTTGGAATACCTATGCTTTTGTGCTTTATGCCAACATTGATAACTTTGATCCTACAAAATATACCTGGACAAGAAGAGTCTTACGCCCATGGACAGGTGGGTACTCAGTGCTGAATTCTTTGATCCTCACTGTGGATACCAATCTTTCCCAGTTTAAGATTCTGAGGCGGTCGCTGCATTGCAGGAGTTCTGTGAAGACCTTTCCAACTGGTATGTACGTCGTTCCAGAGAGCGTTTCTGGGCTAAGGGGATGGAGCAGGATAAGATTAATGCCTACCTTTGCTTATATGAAGCTTTTAGTGACTTTTTATTAAGTTGGTCGCACCCTTGTGCCTTTCATTACCGAGTCTATCTATCAGAACCCGGTATGCTCTGTAGATAAGAATGCTAAACCTTCCGTCTCATCTTTTGTGCCTATCCGGTAGCGGATGAAGAGTGGATTGAGCTTTCCAAGCTGGAAGAAAGTCATGGAAGAAGTATTGTCTTTGGTATGTCTGGAAGAAGCGGCAAGAGAGAAGGCTCAGGTTAAGAACAGACAGCCTCTTTTCCGCAATGTATGTATCCGGTGGAGAAGCACTTCAGAAGGAATGGGAGAACATTATTACGGAAGAGTTGAATGTAAAACTCTGAATTTACGGAAGATCTTTCCGACTTTACGGCGTACATCTTTAAGCCTCAGTTAAAGACTCGGGACCGAAGTATGGAAAGTATTTGAATGAGATCCGCCAGTTCTTACAAGACTTGGACAGCAAGTCGGGTATGGAGGCATTGGCAGAGGGAGCTATTCGTTTTACCTACAAAGGATGGCACGGAAGTTGCCTTGGCAAAGGAGGATTGTTAATTGAATCCACAAAAGAAGGACGGCTTTATTACGGAGGAAGATGCTAAGTACACCGTAGTGCTGGATACCAACCTGACGGAGGAACTGAAGGAAGAGGGCTATATCCGTGAAATCATTTCAAGGGTGCAGACCATGCGTAAGGAAGCAGGCTTTGAGGTTATGGATCAAATTACCCTCTATGCCGAGGATAATGACTTCCTTATGGGCTTAATGAATAAGTACAAGAGGAGTTATGCAAGACCGTTCTTGCTACAGAGCTTCTTTGCAACTGCTGTGAAGGCTATGAGAAGGAATGGGATATTAACGGCGAGAAGCTTTGCTTAGCTGTAAAGAAAAAAACTATAGGGCAAAGCTTTGCTTAGTGACAAAGGAAAGTTGAGTTTTAAAAATTTTTACTTAGATGCTAAGAAAAATTAACGAGAAACTATTTTCCCGCTTCGGCGGGAAAAATCACTATATATTACTAAAAAGGGAATTAGTAAGGGATGTATAGGAGGAAGGATGCAAAAGTTTGACAAAGCACTGTTTAAAAAAAGAAGTGGAAAACAATGCCAGAAAGCTTTTCAGACGAGAATTAACAGAGCTAAACGAGAAGGAAGCTTTTCATGCTGTAGCGGCAGCGGTACAGAATCAGATTATTGATGACTGATCTCGTACTACCAAGGCGGCTGAGGAAGAGGATTGTAAGAGAGTCTATTATCTTTCCATGGAGTTTTTAATGGGAAGAGCTTTGGTCAACAATATTTTAAACCTGACATCTCAGGAGGAAATTCGAGATGTGATTAACGAGCTTGGTTTAAACCTTTCCGCACTGGAAGAGGCGGAGCCGACTGGGCTTTAGGGAAACGGCGGTCTTGGTCGTTTGGCGGCCTGCTTCCTGGATAGCTTGGCAACCCTGGCTACTGGCTTGCGGACGTGCGGTATTCGTTATAAGTACGGCTTCTTGCAAAGAGATTGTAGACGGATACCAGAAGGAAGTGGCGGATGACTGGTTAAAGGACGGAAACCCCTTCGAGATTCTGTCGCGGAGCTTGCCAAGGAAGTTCGTTTCGGCGGTTGGGTAGAGACTGTACAGGAGGAAGATGGAAGACTGCACTTTGTACATAAGGGCTATCAGGCTGTAGAGGCAATTCCCTATGATACTCCGGTGGTGGGCTACAACAACCATGTGGTAGACACTTTAAGAGTATGGGATGCCAAGGCAACCGACACCTTCCGTTTGGATGAGTTTGATAAGGGAAATTACCAGAAGGCGGTGGAGTCAGCCAACATGGCCAGAAATATCGTAGAGGTATTGTATCCCAACGATAACCACTATGCCGGTAAGGGAGCTTCGTTCGTCAGCAGAGTTTCTTCATTTCCGCATCTGTACAGACTGCGGTAGCAGACTATGCCAAGAGACATAACGGCGATGTTCGAAGCTTTGGGCGAGAAGGTGGCTTTCCAGTTAAATGATACCACCCACAGTTGCCGTGGCAGAGCTTATGAGGGATTAATGGATGATTATCATCTGACTTGGGATGAGTCCTGGGAGATTACCTTAAAAACCTGCGCTTACACCAACCATACCATTATGGCTGAGGCTTTGGAAAAGTGGCCCATTGAGCTCTTCTCCAAGCTTCTTCCCAGAATTTATCAGATTGTGGAAGAGATTAACCGCAGATTCTGCGAAACCGTTCGGGCAAAGTATCCTGAGCAGGCGGAGGAGAAGATTGCCAAGATGGCAATTATCTATGACGGACAGGTGAAGATGGCACACCTTGCCATTATCGGCGGCCATGCGGTAAACGGTGTAGCGGCTCTTCATACTGAAATTTTAAAGAAGCAGGAATTAAAAGACTTCTACGAGATGTATCCGGAGAAGTTCTCCAACAAAACAAACGGTATCACCCAGAGAAGATGGGTTTACCATGCCAATCCGGAGTTGGCAAAGTGGATTACCGCCCATATCGGAGATCAGTGGCTTACCGACCTGTCCAAGCTGGAGAAGCTGGCAGTTTATGCGGATGATAAGCAGGCACAGGCTGAGTTTATGGCCATAAGAGACATACAAGGAGCGTCTTGCCAAGTATGTGCTGAAGCATAACGGCATTGTTAAATGTGGATTCCATCTTTGACGTAATGGTAAAGCGTTTGCACGAGTATAAGAGACAGCTGATGAATATCCTTCACGTGATGTATCTTACAACCAGATTAAAGATCATCCGGAGATGGAATTCTATCCCCACACTTTATCTTCGGAGCCAAGGCGCAAAGAGGCTATAAGACTGCAAAGCTGACCATTAAGCTCATCAATAATGTGGCAGAGGTCATCAACAATGATCCTACTATCCAGGATAAGATTAAGGTAGTCTTCATTGAGGATTATAAAGTATCCAGTGCAGAGGTGATTATCCCTGCAGCGGACTTCTCCGAGCAGATTTCCACTGCTTCCAAGGAAGCTTCCGGTACCTCCAACATGAAGCTTTATGGTAAACGGTGCTTTTAACCATGGGAACTATGGATGGAGCGAACGTGAAATCGTACAGGAAGTTGGGGCGGAAAATGCCTTTATCTTCGGTATGAGCAGTGACGAGGTTATTGCTTTAGAGCATAACAACGAGTACCGTCCTATGGACATTTTCAACAACGACCAGGAAATTCGCAGAGTCCCTAATGCAGCCTGGTAAACGGCTTCTACAGTCCTGAGGATCCTGAATTGTTCAGACCTTTGTATGATTCCCTGTTAAATACCAATGAATCCGACAGAGCGGATCGTTACTTTATCTTAAAGGATCTTCGTGCTTATATGAAGGCACAGGAAGAAGCAGTGAAGAAGTTCCAGGATGAAGAGTGGTGGGCAAGAGCGGCTATTTTAAATACAGCCCATGCCGGAAAGTTCTCCTCTGACAGAACCATTGAGGAGTACGCTAAAGATATCTGGGGATTGGATAAGATTGTTTTTAAGGACTAAAAGGATTAGCTCGGAGAAAGTCATGAAATAGGCTTCGAAGCCTTGTGCTTCAAAGAAGGAAAGTACTGACTTTGACGAGTTAGAACAGGAGAGAGGAATGGAAGTCGAATTACAACGAACTCTGTCTTTAGAAGAGGAGAGGGACTGTAAGACACTCCTCTCTCTTTGTAATTTAGAGGAAGAACATCCCTACGATACAGATTTGGATTATGATTTCTTTTATCTCATTCGCAATGAGGGAGAGAAGGAAACGGGAATTGCTGAGGGAATATTGGCACTGCTTATGGGCTATAAGCTTGGAGAACAGCAGGAGGAAAGGATGTGCTCTTTGTCTTGCCTTTGTCCATCCCAAGATGAGGGGCAGGGCTTATCACCCAGTGTAAAGAAAGCCTGATGGATGATTTTCGAAACTGTGCGTTTCGATTTATGAAGAAGGGAGAAAGGGAGGAGGAATTTTTCCTTCCTTTTCCTTATCTGTATACAGAATATTTTTGGAAAAAGAAGCTGAAGAAGGAATTGCTTTTCCGGGAGAAAAGAGAATTTATCCTTACGGAGAGGTTTATTTTTTTCTCCCTATAATGAAAAACACTTTACCTTTTTACGGACTTATGGTGAAAAATAGGTATGAGGTCAGGAAAGGGAGAGGCGATTCTTCGGGATTGCTTTTGAAGAAGGAGAGAAGGGACCCTATACCAGGGTGATTCTTCAGGTAGATTCCCGAAACAGCCCGGCCATGAAGCTTTATCAGAAAATGGGATTTTTGGTGAAAGAAGCCAGTTCCTATTATCAGCTGAAAAAAAGAAAGAAAGAGGACTAGGACTTGGAAAGAATCTATAAAATCATGAGAAATGTAGGAGGATCCTCCATTGCCTTAGGCGTTGTATTGATTACTTTGGGAATTGTTACCGGGGTGCTATCCATTGTACATGGAGCCATCTTGCTAAAAAGAAAAGAGGATTTGACGTTCTAAATCTCGAAGACATAGGGGACTAAGCATTCGGGCTAAGCTCCTGTTTTCGAAGATTACTACGTTAAGTATGGTTTATGCATAGAAAAGAAATGACGAAAAATCGTTGGTTGGGGGTATTCTTTTTCTGCCTTTACCTGATTTTTCTCTTTTATGTTTTGTTTTTCCGAGTTAAAGGGCAGAGGCTTTATGAATCGGGCGGAATTTTTCCCATAATATGCAGCCTTTTAAGGAGATTTTCCGCTTTCTTTTTTATTGGAAACAAATCGGTTTTGCCCATGCTTTGGAAAACTTACTGGGAAATATCATCGGCTTTTGCCCTTTGGGCTTCCTGCTCCCCAGCTTTTCCAAGCGTTGTAGAATGTATTGGTATAATACGGTGATGTCAGGCTATCTTTTATCCTTTGGGGTGGAAGCGATTCAGCTTATCTTCCGTGCCGGAAGCTGTGATGTGGACGATATTATCCTGAATACCTTTGGGAACCGCCCTTGGTTATGTTCTGTTTCGACTTATACAAAGGGAAAGGAGGAGAAGAAAATGGAAGGAGAGAAGCGTTTTAGCTACATCCGAAAAATGGGCAAGGGAAGCCTGGGAGCCATAATCAGTTCCTTTTGTTTCTCTGCCTTTTCTTTTCTGTATCGGCATTTCTTTTTATGAAAAGGAAACGGGCCTTTAGTGATAGGAGCATTAGCATTATTTTTCCGTGAATTTTCTTTTGATTTCCTTCGTTTTGCCCTTACCTGTGGAAAAAGGGAAAAATTCATTGAAAGGCGTCCGGTCTATGTGGCTTTGGGAGTAGATATCGTTCTTTTGTTCTTATGGCTGGCTCTTTTACTCTTAGGCTTAAGAATGTGACTTTGCTGTCCGGCCTGCAGTATAGCGACTTTGCTGTCCGGCCCGATATATCGTATGTTTTAAATATAGACAAAGAAAAAATTAGGAAATTCTTTCTTTTTGTAATAGGAAGCAGACTGATTTTTGTTATAATGGAGGAGTCATGGGAGAAAAGAAGAAATAGTGCTTTAGAACGGATTCGGGAGATTCCTTGAAATGAGGGAAGATTCCCCGTATAAAGAAGTATTTCGTCCCTGGCTTTTTTTTTGGATTATTTTAAAGAGCGTGAGAATCAAGAAGCACAGTCTTTAGAAGTAGCTGCTGTGGAGGGAAATACGGATGCATCCGTTCCGATTAGTTCTTTACTAAAACGCTATCAGAGGGAACTGCAGAATTTTCTTTCCCCCGGGATTGCTAAGGAAAGGAGTCCTTTCGGCGATTTCTTTTTCCATTTTGATTTTCCTTTCCTTCGGGATTGTTTTGGAGAAGGAGGAAGAGGCACAATCCAGAATTTTGAGCTTTATTTACAACTTTATCTTTACAGCCAATCCGATGAAGCATTGGAGAGAAGCAGGTTCCAAGATATTTTCTATTCTCATTTTTATGATTACTGCAGGGATTTCCTGGAAGAGCGTTATGAAGAGGAGGAGAAGGATCCCTTTTTATATCGCAACAATATCCTTTTCTTCGGATGGATGCCCTATTATGGAAGCAGTCCTTTCTTTTCAAAGGACTATGTTGAAAGCCATCAAAGGGATGTCGCCATATTTTTTTAGGAGATCGCTTCCTGTCCCACCTTTATCAGGCTTATGAACAAGAGGAGAAGCTCTGGCATAAGCGGAGGGGAAAAAGCAGAGTCCAAATTATAGAAGAACAGTTTAAAAAGAATGGATTTTCAGCCGGAAAAACTATTGTATAGAGAATGCTCAAGGACTTTCCTTCCACGCCCATCAGGAAAAAAACTTTGGAAGAGCTTTTTAGAGAAAACCAAGGATGCAAGGATAGACTTTTGAGATAATGAGGAAAGGACTTAAAGTATTTTGCTTAGTATGAAGGAAAAAGGAAAGAGCAGGGGAGGATTGTTTTACCCTTTCTTTTTGTTTTTTATTCTTTTTCATAGTGTGGCAGAATGGTCGCCAGCTGGCCGACAGCAGACGTAACTGCGGAGTCCGCCATTGCGGTGGATGCGGAAACCGGGGCGGTTTTATATGAAAAAAACGGAGATGTGAGAGAATATCCTGCCAGTATTACCAAGGTGATGACGGCGTCTGTAGTTTTGGAGCACGCATCCCTAGAGGATAAGGTGACATTTTCCCATGATGCGGTATACAATGTGGATCGGGGCTCTTCCAACGCCCAGATTGAAGAGGGGGATGTTCTGACGGTAAATGACTGTTTGCACGCCCTGTTACTCAAGTCCGCAAATGAAGCGGCAAATGCTTTAGCAGAGCATGTGGCAGGCTCTAGGGAAGCCTTTGCGGAGATGATGAATGAGAAGGCGAAGGAGCTTGGTTGCACAGGAACTCATTTTCAGAATCCTTCCGGCTTGCAGGATGAGAACCACTATACCACTGCAAGGGATATGGCGTTAATCGGTATGGCTGCGTTTCAGAATAAGGATTTTTTGGAAATTGAAAAAAATCTGAGTCATACTTTAGGGAATTTAAAGCGTCTTCCGGAGGGAAACACGATTTACATGGAGCATAAAATGATGCTCTCCAACACAAAGTTCTATGACAAAAGGGTAGTAGCGGGAAAAACCGGTTATACCCAGATTGCGGGAAATACCTTAATTAGCCTGGCGGAGGATCAGGGAAGAAAGGTTGTTACGGTAGTTTTGAAGGATAAAAATCCTTCTCACTACACGGATACAAAGGCCTTACTGGATTTAGCTTTTTCGGAAACGGAAAATCAAACTTTAGGGGAACATCCCGGTGCTTTAGAGGCCTTACGAAAAGAATTGGTATCCGCCGGAAAAATCACGGAGGAGAATAAGATTCATTTTCTGGATACAGTGAAGATTTCTCTTCCTAAGGGAGCAAGTCAGGACGGATTACAATACGTTTTCACGGATATTGCAGAAGATGCTCCGGCTTCCGCCCTGGGAAAAGTGCAGATTTTACTGGATGGAAAAGTTGTAGGGAGCGGATATATTGGGAAAGATCAAAATATTCAGGTCATTTTAAACAATAAGGAAACCAAGAAAAAGGTAGCGGTTGCAGTGGTTACCGTCAGCGGATTTACGATTTTAGCCGGCTTCGGATTTTTCCTCTTTGGAGGAGGTGCCTTGTATGGAGCAAAAACCTTCATGATGAACGGAAAAAGAAAGAAGAAGTGGAAGGAAAGACGAAAGAAAAACCTGGAAGAGTTGCAGATTTCAGAGGAAGAATTTAAGATTCTGGTAGAAAAAAGAAAGTCAGGGAAAAAGAAGAAATAGTGCAAAAAGAGCAAAGGAGACTTTGACATATGGATGAGAAGAATCAGCAGGGCGGTACTGAAGCAAAGGAAATAGATAAGAAGAATCTGCAGGGCAAGACGGAAGTGAAAGAAACGGATGAGAGAAACAGCAAAGCAAGCCTAAAGCTATAGAATCGACGGAGCAGGCTAAACAGGAGAGCTATAAAGCTACTGCACAGCACAGGGAGCTTGAGCAGTACGGGGATGCTGAGGATAGGGAAGAGGAAGAGGCTCTGGAAAGAGAACGGCAGAGACTTCTGAGAGGAAAGAAGAGAGAGAAGAAAGCAAAAGGAAGCCGCCAAAAAGTCGCTCAAAGAAGACGACTGTTTCTGCTCGCTTCTTTTCCTTTGTGTCGTCTTTTGTGGTGCTTTTCCTTTTTGAGAAAAGGAAGCCTCGGCTCAAAGAGGGCAGGAGAAAACCAGCAACTCTGTGGCGGGAAAGAGCTCCTATAGAAGCGTATTATGTAGAGGACAAGGGAAGTACTAAAGCTGAGGAGCTGGAGGCTTATCTGGAAAAATGCCGGAGAGTACAACGCTTCTGTAAAATCTGCACAGCTTGATTTATGAAGAAGGAAAAAGAAGAAGAATTAAAGCAAGCATTAAAAGAGGCTAAGGCAGAGCTGTTGCTGGGAGAAGGCAGTGAAAAGCTGGAGGCATTTTTGGAAAAATTCTCTGTGGAGGAAAAAAATACCCTACCTGAGTCAGAGCAGCAAGAAGCTGGAACCGGGAAATAATCATTTTGTTCTGGAAAAAGTCTGGAGGATCAGGCGGTAGACCTGGGATTTTTCGCTTATAATGAGGCCTTCCGGAAAATGGGAATTCTCCTACAGGAAGGAGATGAGAAGGGAAGACCTTAGCGGAACAGCTTTGGAAAGCTTTCCTGAGTACGGAGGAACGGTAGAAATTCGCAGCTATAAGGGAGAAGAGGATTTTCAGGCGAAGTTGTCGGAACTGGAGGAAGCCGGAATAGATCTTTTGTTCCTTCCAAGTCCCGGAGAGCAGGAAAAGCGCTTCTGTCCCGAGGAGAAAAGCCTATAACATGCTTTTTGGGAAAAGATTGGGATCAGGAGAATTTCCCGGGCGATTTGGAAACTTCCTATCCGGTATATCTCTACGGAAGAGAGAACAAGGCGTTGCCACTGGTGGAAAAGGAAGAGGAAAGTTCTGATTCGTCAGGAGAAGAGGCACAGAAAAGTTCCGATTCGTCAGGAGAAGAGGCACAGTCGGGAAGCAGATATGACAGGGATTTGTTGAGAATTCTTGCAAAGTTAAGAGCAGAAGTCAAGAAGAAAAGTCTTCTGCAAACGCTGGAAAGCATGAGCTATCAGGGAGAATGGAGAGTACCACTCCTTCCCGGACAATATTGTTTAAAAGGGATAGGGACAATTTTATGAATTACAGGTGCAGGAAAAAAGAGACCTGAATCCATAAAATGAGACAGATTCTATAAAAATCTGCTTTTTTTCGAAGAAGGGAGCAATCATGAAATTTACCAAAATGGAAGGCTTAGGCAATGACTATGTTTATGTCAATGCCTCACGGAAAAAGGTGGAGAATCCGGGAGAGCTGGCAAGACGTATTGCAGACAGACATTTCGGTGTTGGAGGTGACGGCTGATTCTGATTGAGCCAGTGATAAGGCGGATGCCCTATATGCACATGTTTCAATGCAGACGGTTCGGAAGGGCTCCATGTGGGAAACGGAATTCGCTGTGTGGCAAAAGTATATTTATGACCACGGTATTGTGGAGAAGGAAAGAAGACAGCTTCGCATAGAGACCAAAATCCGGTATCAAAGACATTGAAATCTTTGTAAAAGACGGAAAAATGGAAAAGGCTACCGTGGATATGGGAGAAGTCAAGCTGGACGGAGAACTGCCGGAGAATATAGAGGTACGGGGCATGTCCCTTCAATTCGTGGGCATTGATGTAGGAAATCCCCACGCGGTATATTTCCTGGAAGACAACCCCAACTTATCCGTTTCCTCCATTTCAGAATTGGACTTTAGAAAAGAATCGGTAAAAGGATTTTGAGGAGCACCCTCGTTTTCCCAATAAGGTTAAATGCAGAGTTTATCCAGGTGCTTTCCCTACGGAAATTAGCTTTAGAGTGTACGAAAGAGGTTCCGGTGAGACTTTAGCCTGTGGAACAGGTGCTACTGCAGCTGTAGTAGCGGGAATTTTGATGGGAAGATTAGAGGATAAGGCTACAGTGCATCTCCTAGGAGGAGATTTGGAAATATCCTATGATAAAAAAACAGGTCACGCCTTTATGACGGGACCTGCCAGAGAAGTTTTTAGCGGTGAATGGATATAGTATATTATGCGCTTTATGTAGTGTAGGCTTAAAATAGGGCACGCTCCGCTAAGCTGCTTTTTGACTGAGCAGTGGTTTTGTTCACCACTGCTCACTTTGCTTTTGCAAAGCAACTTCTATGAGAAGTTGGTCTACGTACAGAGTGTACTTTTTTGATGAGAATTGTAAATGCCAACAGACTTCAAATACATGCACTTGCTTATAACATATTTAATTGGTTTAGACGACTGGTATTATCTGCAAATATGAGAAAACAACGCATTGATACTGTCCTGCTAAAACTGCTAAAGATTGCTGCAAAAATAATTCGTTCAGCAAGATATATGACATTCAAGCTTCGTAGCAGTTGCCCATATAAGGATGAGTTCTATAAGACCCTATTCAATATTAGTAAGCTATGTATACAGCTTGAATAACAACTAATAATGAACCTTGACAGAAAAAGAGTTTATAAAGGCAGGATATGAGGTTTCGCTCATCTATAGCTTATTTACAGATGCTTTACACTCTGTCTGCGTAAAAGTTGATAGGGCATTTTAAAGGAACTTCCCTTAAAAAGATTCCGAGGAAAAATATTCAAGCAAGAGCTGTGCGGCTTTTACTCCGGTGTCAAAAGTGGCGTGTCGGATAGTAGTGAGAGAAGGTCTTATAGCTGTAGCCAAAATACTGTCATCAACTCCTGTTACAGAGATATGCTCAGGTACTTGTATATTATTATCATACATAAAATCAATAGCACCGACTGCAATATTATCACAGGCACATAGTACAGCTGTCGGAAGGATAGAGGATTTTTCATATATCTGATTCATACCGGCATATCCGTCAGCAATGGTAAAAGATTCTTGAAAGCTGATAAGATCTTGTGATGTATTTAATGAACATTCCCTAAGTCCCTTCATATAGCCGTCATATCTTTTCTTTCCGGCGGATAAATCATGCAGCGGTCCTCCGATAAAAGCGATATTTTTATGCCCCATATTGTAAAGAAAATGCACCATATCACAGATAGCCTGCTGATTATCCATATTTACAGAGCTTATTGGAATCTTTAAGCCAAAATCCGGGATATCCTGACAGACATAGATTACAGGCTTATTATTTCTATGTATCCAAAAGCATATGTTCCTCAGGTATGTGGACATTTGCCATGATAATACCTTCTACTTGTTTGTTTTTTAAAACATCCAGAAAATGAATTTCTTTTTCAAGTTCTCCATTTGTTTCACATATAACCGTATTATATCCAAGAGGAGTTACAACACTGTTTACACCCTGCAAAAATCCTGCCAAAAACATTATTTGATATATCAGGAAAGAGCACACCGATAAGTTTGTTTGATTTTTTATTATCCTTTTTTGCGGAGATATTAGGAGTATATCCCAGTTCCCTTTATTGCCTCCATAACCTTGTTTTTGTAGCAAGTGATACGGAATTGCTTTTGGTTTATAACTCTGGAGATGGTGGAGATGGATACGCCTGCCGCTTTTTGCCACTTCATTTATAGTAACCATATAAGCGCCTTTTTATGAAAAATAATAATGAAAATAAAAAAATAATGCTTTGAAAAATCTATGAAAACAATATCATATTTGCATGAAAAAAATGCAAGAAAAATACATATTTGCATAATCATTTATAAAAACTTTGGAGCATTTTATGAATAGGATTTTTTTATTAAATAGTATAGTATAAAAACATAATTCGATAGCGGATAGGAGATGAGCTTATATGAAAAATATTTTCTATAAACCCGGGGATGGCTGGGTAGGGGATACCATTCCTTTTGCGCATGACGGTAAGTTTTATATTTTCTACCTTCATGATGAGAGAAAGGGAAAATACAGAGGATGAGTATGGATATCGTACAAGCTGGAATCTTTTAATCACAGAGGACGGAGTAAATATAAAGGACTGTAAAGTAGTGCTTCCGGTAGGAGGGTACGATGATGCTGATTATGCTTGCTATACAGGTTCGGTGATAGAGGGAAATGACTCTAAATTCCATATGTTTTATACAGCACAGAATAATTATAATCCTAAATATCACAGAAACGGAAGACCTCTACAATATGTTGCGCATGCAATAAGTGAGGACCTTATACATTGGGAAAAACTGCCGGAACTGACATTCGGAGCGGATGAGTCAATATATGAACCATTTGACTGGCGTGATCCATTTGTTTTTTACAATGAAGAAGAAGAATGTTTTGATATGCTTCTTGCTGCCCGATTACAAGGGGCAAGCGAGAAAAACGGAGGCTGTGTAGGACTTTGCAGATCATATGATTTGATTCATTGGAAGGCAATGCAGCCGTTTTACAATCCTAAATCATATATGACACATGAATGTCCGGATTTATTTAAAATGGGGGATAAATGGTATCTTATCTATTCCACCTTCTCTGAAAAATTTGTGACACATTACAGGATGGCGGATAAAAATAAGCGGACCTTGGACAGCTCCTATAGAAGATACCTTTGATGCCAGAGCATTTTATGCGGCTAAAACTGCACAGGCAAAAGATGTAAGGATGGCATTTGCCTGGGTACCTACAAAACGTGGTGACAGTGATTTCGGTCAATATGAATGGGGCGGAAATCTTATAGCACATGATATAAAGCAGGACAAAGACGGCAAGCTGAAGGTAAAAACCTTCAAACGGTTTAACAAATATTTTTGAAAAAGAAAAAATACTAAAAATAATATTGAAGATATTGAAATTAAAAAAATAATGAGGGAGAAAAAGGTATATGTAATTGAAGGAATGAAAGAAAACTTGTCTTATAGAGGCGACTATAGAGTTTTTGTGAAGGTAGCAGAGCATTTGGCATAGGCTTAAAGCAGGATAAGGACTTTGCAAACGGATATTATCTTAGATTTGAACCGTTTTATAACAGAGTTGTAGCTGATATGTGGCCTAGGCGTATAAGCGGAGTCAATCAATGGTATGTGGATGGGGGATAAACCTTTTATGGTGGAACTTGAAAGACCTTTTGACTATAAAGCTTTGGAGGAAAATAAAGTAAATATAAAAGTTTTTGTGGAGGGCAGTATAATTTGTCTGTATGTAAATGATACCGTGGCATTGACAATGAGAGCTTATTCCACAGAAAGAAAATATTGGGGATTTTTTGTAAAAGACGGAAGTATCAGGGTTTGTGATATTCATATGTATGAAACAAAATAAAGGAGGGAGATTATGTATAAGAAAATAGTAACAGTATGCCTCATAGCAGGAATGGTATTGACAGGCTGTGCGGGTAAATCAGGAGTACAACAAATTCATCAGAGGCGAAAAGTAAGGATGGTAATGTAAGAGAGATACATTATTTTTCTTCAAGATCGGCATCGGATGATACCATGGTTACATTGCAGGAGATAACAGATAAGTATAATGAACAGGGTGGAAATATAAAGCTTGTTATCGACAGCAATGCCGACAGATCATCTTATGATCAAAAGCTTCGTACAATGATTGCAGGCGGCCAGATGCCGGATATGTTTGATTTGGATGCAACTCCTTATGCGAGTGAGCTTGGGGAGCAGAATATGCTCACAGATATGGATGCTTTTCTTGAGGAGATAGGTGAAAAAGACAGCTATATTCCACTGGCATTAAATTATGGAAGAACTGCCGAAGGAAAATTATATACTTTGCCTCTTGAATTTTCTACCGAGATGATTTGGTACAATGTTGATATGTTTAAGGATGCAGGTATTGAGGCACCAAAGACATTGGATGAACTTTTAGAGGCATGCAAGGTATTAAAAGAAAAAGGTTATACAGCTTTTGGAATAGGTGGAGGAGACGGCTGGCCGCTACTTCGTCTGCTCGCAACATATCCCTTCAGACTGTCGGGAAATGAATATTTAAATCAGCTCTCATCAGGAGAGGCAAAGATGTCGGATGATGCGGGTATGAAGGCTGCAACATTTATGTCAGAGATAGGAAAATATTTTCAACCCGGATTTTCCACAACTGATGTAGCTACAGGATTAAATCTTTTCTTAAGCGGAAAGTGTGCAATGTATCCTACAGGTACATGGGAATTAAATTATTTCACAGATAAAAACAGACCTAAGGGCTTGAATGTAGACTATTTTTATATGCCTACAATAAAGGATGCAAAGACGGAGCCAAATGATTACTGGGCATTTGGCGGTATAGGTCTTTCGGTAAATCCTAAGGTTTTTGATGATGAGTATAAGGATTATCTGACATTTATAGTTAAAAACTACAGTCCTGCTTACTTTGCTCATGAGCATCTTGCACCGCAAAAGGTTGAAATGGGAGATAATAACAGCTTTGATCCTTTATTCTTAAAGGTAATGAAGGATACAAATAATATAGGTTCCACTGCCGCAAGACCTTGGGATGTGGTATTAAGTGAGGATGTAATAGCAACAATCAATGATAATCTTCCGGGGCTTTGCATGGGAGAGGAAACTCCTGATGAATTTGTAAAAGCTGTAGATGAATCTCTAAAAGCAAATAAATAAAAGTATATTTTAAGGGGCAAATATATTTTGCCCCAAATCGCATACATTGGAATATCGGTGATTTTATGAAGATTTTTAAGAGATAAAAAAAGCAATTGCCATATTTTTTTGCTACCTGCATTTATTGTTTATTCTATTATAGTTATGATACCTATACTGGTTTCGATTTACTATAGCGCTCTTGAATGGAATGGTATAGGCAAAAACTTTTGTAGGATTAAGTAATTATGTAAAAGTCGCTTGGTGACGAAGTATTCAGGCAGGCATTTTGAATAATATCATTTACATTATTATTGTAATGGTATTGCGCCTTGGCTTTGGTTTTCATTATAGCTGTTTTGCTTACATATTTAAAAAAGGGAAGAGGGTTTATACAGACAGTATATTATATACCCTCCGTTATAACGGTTATTGCCATATCACAATTATTTACAGGATTTTATTCGTATGAGCCTCTTGGACTTTTTAATATATTCAGAAAATTATTGGGGATGGAACCTATTGCCTTTCTAAGCGAATATAAAACCGTTTTTGCCTGCGGTTGCATCCGTAGAGGGATGGCAGTATATAGGTATTTATATGATTATTTTTTATTCCGCATTGGTTTCAGTATCTCCTGATATATTGGAGGCTGCAAGAATAGACGGGGCGAGTGAATTGCAGATTCTTGTAAAAATAAGAATACCTGCAATAGCAAATGTAATTATGCTCTCATGTATATTAAGCCTTGTAGGAGCTTTAAGAGGATTTGCTGCACCTATGAATATGACAAAGGGCGGACCGAATCACAGATCTGAAATACTTGCAACATATATGTATAAGAAGGCATTTACAAGCAGGGATTACGGATATGGCAGTGCAATTGCTGTGGTAATTGTAATACTGAGCATATTGGGAGTTTTATTAATCAGCAAATACATGGACAGTGAAAAAGAATAGGGAGGATATATGAAAAGAAGTATTAGAAAAAGTCATATATTGGTCCGTTATGATTTTATTTTTTTAATAATTCAGGGATATCCTATTATTTGGCTGATTATAGCGGGATTTAGACCTAATATTGAGCTTTTTGACACAGCCTTTCGGTTTTTCCAAAAAGCTTTTACAATGGAAAACTTTATTAAAATATTTACCGAGAGCAATATTATTACCTATATGAAAAAACAGTGCGATAATTTCTGTAATATCACTGGCATTTATAGTTTTAATAAGTTCAATGGCATCATTTGCCATTGCTAAAATGAACTTTTATGGGAAGAAAAAAATATACAGATATTTTTCTCATAGGTCTTACCATTCCTTATGCGGTTACATTGATTCCACTGTTTACAATGTTTGCAAGAGTGGGGCTTATAAACACAAGAATCAGCGTTATATTGCCACTTTTTGGCATTTCAGCTTCCGGTATCAATAATGCTGTTTGTGAATTTTTATTCCTTTATTCCGGATGAGATTATAGAAGCGGCTGTTATAGACGGAGCAAATATTTACGGTATATATACAAAAAATAATTATTCCACTGTCTTTAAATACTATAATGACAGTGCTTGCAATGAATTTTATTACAGTATGGAATGATTATACTTTCAGCCTTGTATTTATAAACAGTACGGAACTAAAAACAATATCAATAGGTCTTACAGATTTTATAGGACCGAGAGGTTTAAAAGACTGAGGGCGCCACATATGCAGACCATATCAATGTCAGTATTCCTACACTACTTATTTATTTTGGATTGAATAAAAAAATGACGGCAGGTATGACTTTGGGAGCGGTGAAATCATGAGTATAAAAAGAATGTATTTTCAGACCTAAAAATCATTTTTGCCCTAAAAAAAGGCTGGATAAACGATCCCAACGGTCTGGTATGGTTTCAGGGAAAATATCATTTATATTTTCAATGCAATCCATACAGTAATAATTGGGATAAAATGCATTGGGGGCATGCTACAAGCAATGATTTGATACATTGGGATGAATGTCCACCTGTTTTGATTCCTGATGAGGTATATGAAGATTATGATAAAGGAGGATGTTTTTTTCCGGTTCTGTAGTGGTTTCCGACAATAAAAATATATGCTTTTTATACGGCTGTGGCATTGGTGGATGGTGTGGTTTTTACAAAGGCAGTGCATGGCATATTCAAATGACGGCTATAATTTTACAAAGTATGAAAAAAATCCTGTTATTGAATCAATAGGTATTGATTTTCGTGATCCTAAGGTAATATTTTATGACGGATATTGGCAAATGGTTGTGGGAGGTTCGGACGGTGCGGCTTGTGATTTAAAAAGTCATGGAAGAATATATTTGTTTCATTCAAAAGACTTATTTAACTGGACATATAGCGGAATACTGTATGAGGCAAAAAGACGGAGAGGGGACAATGTTTGAATGTCCGGATATTTTTGAAATAGACGGTAAATGGGTTATCACAGCTTCTCCTATGAATCGCACGGATTTTTTTTACCGACAATATATATGGTAGGAGATATAAATTTTAAAAAAACTGTATCTTTTATCATGATTGCACCAAAACACTGGATTTTGGGCCGCATTATTATGCATCACAGGTCTATAAAGATAAGTTTGACCGAGCAGTTTCAATGGCTTGGATAGGGGGATGGGAATGGATGCCCTGGATAAAGGATCACGGTCCTTCTGCGGAAAAACGGATATCGTGGTATTATGTCGTACCCAAGGCTTATCGATATGGACGGTAATAATCTGAAAATGCAGCCATACAGGCAGGATTTAGAAGAGAAAAAGCATTGAATACAGTCATAAAAAGCAAAGTATCCGACAGAGTTATATGTAATCTTTTGATGAAATGTGTGATTATATTTATATACAGGGAAATATAAAAAGAGATAAAAACAGCACGGAGCTTAATTTTATAATTTTTGACAGTGAAGAAAAATAAAAATCATTATAAAGCTTTGATTTTTATTTGGGAATATCATCACTGATTTCAGTGAGGCTGATGAGCATATAAAGAGCGGTATAAGAATATATAAGGCTGATATACAGGAAAAATCTTGATATAAATTTTTGATATTATTAAAGATGGAAATGTTTTTGGAAGTTTATCTTTTTGAAGGGAAATATAATTTTACTTCATGATATATCCCCGTGATGGAAAAATCGGCATAGGTATAAAAGCCAAGGATGCCCTTGTTACATATAAGTTTAATAATATTTTCGAGTAATAAAATCAGAGTGAACTATACAGTGATGTCCGGATACATAAGAAAATATAATGGTAAAAACGATACTTTGATCCTCTCTCTGATTCTTCTAAGAGAAGAATCAGAGTATCGTTTTTTTGATTTTAGAAAATATTTTTTTAAGGTTCTTTCATCATTGTAATAAGTTCAAGCTCGCGTTTCACTTGCTTTCACTAAGTACAAACGGGCTCAGATTGCCCTTATTTTAAGCCTACACTAATAAAGCTAAGCTTAAATTACTATGTTCCATTATTCGTTTAAAGAAGAATCATTCCGTTTCCGGCACCGATACGGTCTGCACCGGCTTCCAGCAATTCTTCCGCGAAGGCTTTGGTTCGTATTCCGCCGCTGGCTTTAATCTGCATTTTGGGAGAAACGGAGGCCTTCATCAACTGAATATCCTCCAGGGTGGCTCCTCCGGTGGAAAATCCGGTGGAGGTTTTCACAAAAGCTGCTCCTGCCTCGCTCCGAAAGCCGGCAGGCTTTTTTTATTTCCTCTTTTGTCAATAAGCAGGTTTCAAGAATGACCTTTACAAGTGCAGGGGCAGAAGCCTCTACAACGGCACGGATATCCTCCTCTACTGCTTGAAAATCACCATCCTTTAAAGCTCCGATAGGAAGTACCATATCAATTTCATCTGCCCCGTCTTCTACAGCGCATTTGGCTTCAAAGGCTTTTAGCTCTTGTGGACATTGCGCCTAAAGGAAATCCCACCACGGAACAAACCTTAACATCACTTCCTGCTAAAGATTTTTTTACCAAAGGAACATAAACACTGTTCACGCAAACAGAGGTGAAGCCATGCTCTCTAGCCTCTTGACAATAGCGGACTACCACATCCTTCCCCGCCTCCGGCTTTAACATAGTATGATCAATCTTTTTCGCAATATCCATCAAACCCTCCTAATTTATCATTCTCATAAGCTCAACAATGTAAATATGCAGTTCATTATAACAAAAAATCAGATAGTGTGAACAATAACACACTACCTGATTTTATAGTTCTGCATAAAGCTTGTTATTTCCTTCCATGCCATCTTGAAATAAGGGGTAATCTGAGCCCGCGGGTACTTGCGAAAAACAAGAGAAACGCAGTTTTTCGCTTGGTATCCCTACCCGTTGGGCGAACTTAGTGAGAGCGTGCCCCTGTTTCAAGGTGGCATGGAAGGAAATGCTAAGATATTTATCAGAACTCCCTATGCCTGCTCTCTGATTTTTGTTCTGCGCCACCGTCAGCATCAGCTTGATTCTGTTCAACTGATTTACCTCGGAAGCTCCTGCATCATAGTCTACCGCAATAATGTTGGCACCGGGGTTATGACGCTTTAATTCCTTGATTACACCCTTACCTACGATGTGGTTGGGGAGGCAGCCAAAGGGCTGGGTACAAACAATATTGTCCACACCCTCATCAATCAGCTCCAGCATTTCTCCGGTTAAAAACCATCCTTCACCGGTCTGATTTCCTAAGGAAACATACTGTCTTGCCTTGACCGCCAGTCCTCGAATATCTCCGGGGAGCAGTGAAGTGCTTGGACTTTTTCCAGTTCCTTTTCTTGCGGTCTTTCGGAAGGATTCCAAAAGGCTGATGGCAATATTACAGAAGGTCTTTCCTTTCCAGGAAGCGCCCAGATTTCTCATACTTAAAGTTCTGGTTATAGAAACAGTAGAGTAGGAAGTCCATAAGATCCGGCATTACCGCCTCAGCCCCTTCTTTTTCCAAAAGTTCTACAATATGGTTATTGGCAAGAGGAGAGAATTTTACCAGAATTTCTCCCACAATACCAACCTTTGGCTTCTTTGAATTTGTGTTCATGGGCAGGGAATCAAAATCTTTAATAATACCCTTTACGTTTTTTCCAAACTCCAGGAAAGGAATATTTTTCTTGGAAAGACTTTCTTGACAGATTTTCTTCCACTTTTGATGTAAAGCCTCTGCGGAACCCTCCTGCAACTCGTAGGGACGGGTGCTGTAAAGAAGACGCATAAAAAGGTCTCCGTAAACAATTCCTTGCATTGCCTTCGTGAGAAGAGGAATGGTCATGGTAAAGCCGGGGGTAGATTCCATTCCGTTGGCATTTAAGGAAATAACCGGAATCTGTCCCATGCCGGCCTTGTCCAAAGCTCTACGGATAAAGCCGATATAGTTGGAGGCACGACAGCCTCCTCCGGTCTGGGACATAATAACCGCTGTCTTTTCCAAATCATATTTTCCGGAAAGCAGAGCCTCCATGACTTGTCCAACCACGATAATGGAAGGATAGCAGGAGTCGTTGTTTACATACTGTAATCCCGTATCGATGGCGGAACGGTTGTCATTGTCCAAAACCACCAGATTATAGCCCTCGGAACGAATAGCCGGCTCAATCAGCTCAAAGTGAAGAGGGGACATCTGGGGACAGAGGATGGTATAGCCTTCCTTCTTCATATCCTTGGTAAATAGAGTTCTTTATAGCTTTCGGAACGAATAGTTCTCTTATAATTCTTTTCTGCTCGAACACGGATAGTCGCAAGGAGGAACGGATACGAATTCTGCCGCTCCTAAATTATTTACCCTCATCAATCTTTAATACGGTGAAAAATCTTATCGGAGCCGTTCAAAAATGTCCTTAGCCTGGTCTACCGTTACCGCATCCAGTCCGCAACCGAAGGAGTTTAACTGGATAAAGTCCAGATTTTCCTGGGTCTTTACAAAGGCTGCGGCCTTATAGAGACGGGAGTGGTACATCCACCGATCCGTAACAATGATGGGACGCTTTACTTCGCCAAATGGGAGATGGAGTCTCTGTTAAAACTGCAAAGTTAAAGGAGGTAATCAGCTCCGGGAATACCGTGATGGATTTCAGGTCTGCATGTAGGGATGACCTGCCAAGACTATTCCTCGATTGCCGGTCTTTTTCCATCCACATCAGGGTTCTCTTCCCTTTTTCCTCAATGTCCTTTCGGGACTGTAAGAGCTCTTCCCAAGCCAGATGAGCGGCTTCGGATTTCTTTCTCCGTAAAGTTCCATTCTTTAAACTTTTCTCCGATTTTTCCAGAGTCCAGTCTCCGGCAGGCTTGATGGAGTCCTGAATATCCTTGGGATGAACAAAGACCTTTGCAAAGCTGGTCTGTTAAAAATCTTTTCATTGGTGAAGGCCAGGAAGGGCTTCATAAAGAGAATGCTCTTTTCCTCAAGATTCTCCACATTGTTCTTGATATTTTCCGCATAGGGAGGTAAACCATGGGGCAGTTGTAATGATTTCCCGCATCCGGTGTTTCGTTTCGCTCATAGGGAATGCAGGGATAGAAAATGAACTTCTGCTCCTTGGCGATTAACTCATTCAATATGTCCGTGTACCAGCTTGGCAGGGTAACATTCGGACCTCGGAGGAAATGGATTCGATACCCATTTCAAAGCTTTTTGTTGGAAGAGGGAGAGTACGGTCTCTAAAATCCCAGTTCCTTAAAGAAAAATAGCCCAGAAGGGGTAATTTTTCTACATATTCAGGACACGGGGATGCCCACCTCTCCACGCTTAGCTTCTTCGATACTTAATGGCTCATAACCGAAGATTCTTTAATCTTGTACTTAAAGAGGTTTGGCACTTCGGACTTTGCCTTGGGCTTTTCCCTGCACCTCTTTCACAACGATTTCCGGAGATAAAGCTCTTCCCCGCCGAAGTTGCTGATGGTCAATACGCACTTATTGCTGCAAAGCTGGCAACGGCCCATGGTGGTTTCGTATTCCAGGTTCACAATCTTTTCCAGAGGAAGCATAGTGGTCTTTTTATAACCGCTGGCATCCAAGAATTCTTTGTCAGCTTCCCCGGCCAGAATTTCATTTTCCAGCTTGTCAGTTTCAATGCTGTAACGCTTCTGGCAATCAGGGTCGCACCGAAGGCACCCATGATACCGGCAATGTCCGGACGGGTTACATTTTGTCCCAGAATCTGCTCCAAGGCTCTGAGAACGGCATTATTATAGAAGGTTCCACCCTGTACTACGATATGCTTACCAAGCTCCTTGGGATTGGTAACCTTAATAACCTTGTATAAAGCATTCTTTACTACGGAGTAGGCAAGACCTGCGGAAATATCCGCTACGGTAGCGCCTCCTTCTGGGGCCTGCTTTACGTTGGAATTCATAACACGGTACAACGGGATCCTAAATCCGTAGGAGTCTTTGCTGAACAAAGCCTCCTGAGAGAAGTCAATGACGTTATAGCCTAAGGATTTTTGCAAAGGTCTCCAGGAAAGAACCGCAACCGGAGGAGCAGGCTTCACTTTAACTGCACATTATCCACGGTGCCGTCCTTAATATGAATACACTTCATATCCCTGTCCGCCGATATCCAGGATACAATCTACGTCAGGCTCAAAGAAGGATGCGGCATAGTAGTGGGCAATGGTTTCACCTCTCCTCGTCCAGCTGGAAGGCGGACTTTAAGAGAGCCTCGCAACCGGTAGAGCAAGAGTAGCTGATTTCCGCACCTCCGGAAGTTTTTCTTTAATTTCCTTCATGGCTCTGATGGCAGTGGCAATGGGAGAGCCTTCATTTCCGGAATAAAAGTATAAAGCAGTTCACCCTCTTCGGAAATCAAGGCCACCTGGTTGTAGTGGAACCTGCATCAATTCCCAAGAAGATTTTTCCCTTATAGGAAGATAAGTCTCCTGTAGGGCACCTTTGGCTTTATTGTGACGAGCAATGAAGCTTTGGTAATCCCTTCTTTTTCAAAGAGACAGTCCATACGCTTGATTTCACTGTCCATTTCAATGCCGGCACGAAGACTCTTTATCAGGCTTGCCAAGGGAACTTCTTTGCGTTTTCCTCTATACTTAAGGCAGAACCTATGGCGGCAAAGAGGTGAGAATTATCCGGATTGATAATGGCATCTCCCTCCAGCTTTAGAGTACGAATAAAACTGTTTCTAATTCCGACATAAAAGTGGAGCGGGCCTCTAAGAAGGCAACATTTCCACGGATAGGCTTCCCCTGAGCCAAACCGGAAATAGTCTGATTACATACGGCCTGGAAAAATGGAGGCAGCCAAATCTTCTGGCGCGCCTTCATTGATTAAAGGCTGAATATCCGTTCGAGAAAAACACCGCAGCGGGTCGCGATGGGGATAGATCATCTGGAAAATTCTTGGCCAATCTCATTCAGACCAGAAGCATCCGTATCCAAAAGAGAAGCCATCTGATCGATAAAGGAAACCGGTACCTCCTGGCACAGATTCCGTTCATTCTTTTGTCAATACCACCCTTGAAGTAGATGATTCTGGCATCCTCTCTCCAAGCTCGATGGCAACATCTGTCTTAGGGATAGAATTCCTTTTAAAGGAATTTGCTACAGCCACAACCTCCTGACAGAAGGGGCTGCCCATATGCTTAGCAGACTCAGTCCTCCGGAACCGGTGACCATACAAGTCAGACTACAATCCCCCAGTTTTTCCTTTGCTTCTCCAGTAAATCCGCCAATGTTTCCTGTATATTGGCAAAAGTGTCTTCGATAGTCTGAAAAAGAGAAGGTTCTTCTCTTGATCCATAAATGGCGACTTTCACCGTTGTAGAACCGATATCTATTCCCAGTCTATAAGTTCCTGTCATAAATTCACCCATTTCTATACTTTTCTAAGCAAGCTGTAAAAATCGCTTTTTCTCCCATAGGAAAAAGTTCAAGGACTTTACTCTAACACAAAGGAAGGGGCAACACAAAGCCTTTCTAAAAATAATAAAAAGAGCTGTGCTTAATAGAATTTTTAATAAAAACCATAAGACAATCCCTAATTTTCATCTTGAAAAAGCTGGGGAGACAAGTATACTCATGCGGTGCAAGAAGATATCAAAAAGACAACAGTGGAAAGCGGGAGAAAAGAAATTTGCTCAGCTTGAAAGCGAATCAAAAGAAAGGTAGTGAGAATGAATATCTTGGACCGTTTAAATAGAAAGTTCGGACGCTTCGCCATTCCGAATTTAATGCAGTATATTTGTGTGATTTACGGAATAGGTTTTATGATTCAGGTGGTGGCACCGGAAATTTTACTATTATTATATGGATTTGGATCCGGAAGCAATTCTCCATGGACATATCTAGCGGATTTTTACATTTTTGTTTTACTTTCCGGCAGGGGAGGATTTTCCGGCGTGTTTTGGGCCATTATCGGTATTATGGTGTATTATAATATCGGAAAGACCTTGGAGTTTCTCTGGGGAAGCTTCCGCTATACGTTTTTTATTGCCTCCGGAATCATTCTTTATAATGTGGTAGGTATTCTGATTTATCTGTTTACCGGCGTGTCTTTACAGTTAAATCCCTACCCACATGAGTTTCAGTATTTTTTTGGCCTATGCTTTAAGTTTGCCGGATACTATGTTTTACATTTACTTCCTTTTTCCGATTAAGGCCAAGTACCTGGCGGGAATAGAAACTGCGTTGTATTTCTTTTTCTTTTTGACCAGTCCAAGTATGGGAGAGAGGGTTTCTATTCTCCTGTCTTTTGCCAATGTTTTGTTGTTCTTCCTATTACAGAATCAGGGAAACAATAAAAATATCTTTCACATTAATCGTTATCGATAGGCTTAGGTTTTTTGCAAAACTTGTCGATGTGATAGAGTAGAGTCTGAAAATGAGTGGAAAATAGTGAGTGAGTAAAGGAGAAAAATGAGAAGAACGAAGATTGTATGTACCTATGGGACCCAATGAAAATGATTATGAGCTGTTGCTTAAGCTGGCAAAGACCATGGATGTGGCTCTGTTTTAACTTTTTCCCATGGAAACCATGAGGAGCATCTAGCTAGATTGGAAATGCTTCGAAGGCCAGGAAAAGAAGGGGAAGACCCATTGTCGTCTTTTGGACACCATAGGGACCGGAAATCCGTACTGGTGTTTTTGAGGGAGGCACAAGATTACTCTTCAAGAGGAGATGAGATTACCCTCACTACCGAGGAAGTGGTAGGGACAAAGCAGAAAAATTTATATCAACTCACGATCACCTTCATGAGGATGTAAAGCCCGGAAATGTGATTTTTGATTGATGACGGTTTAATCGGTTTAGAGGTGCTTTCCGTTAATGGACAGGAAATTCACTGTAAGGTAACTAACGGTGGTGAGCTTGGGGAGAGAAAGGGCGTGAATGTACCCAATGTTCCCATCCAGCTTCCCTCTATTACCGAAAAAGGATATCGAGGATATTCTGCTTGGTATTTCAGAAGAATTTGACTTTATTGCCGCTTCATCTCGTTCGCTCCGCAGATGCCATTCGTCGATTCGTGCCCTCTGGATGAGGCCGGCTCTCAGATGAAGATTATCGCTAAGATTGAGTCCCAGGAGGGATTGATAATCTGATTCCATCATTGACGAAGCAGACGGAATCATGGTGGCAAGAGGAGACTTGGGCGTAGAAGTGGAAGCTCGTCGTCTTCCTCATTTGCAGAAGGGAGATTATCGAAAAATGTAACTTCCACGGAAAAACTGGTTATTACCGCGACCCAGATGCTGGATTCCATGATTAGAAACCAAGACCTACCAGAGCCGAGGTTACCGATGTGGCCAATGCAGTAGAAAAACGGTACGGATGCAGTGATGCTCTCCGGAGAAACTGCTAACGGTAAGCATCCTGTAGAGGCTGCGTGGAGACCATGGCTTCCATCGTAGAATATTCCGAGCAGTTTTTGGATTATAAGCAGTTTAAGACAAGACTTGTGGAGAGAACCGTATGCGAGAGCATCGGCAATGCGGTTTGTGCGGCTTCCGTAACCACCGCCCACGAGCTTCATGCCAAGGCAATCGTTGCACCGACACTTACCGGAATTACCGCCTCATGATTGCCAAATATCGTCCCAGAACTCATATCTTCGCTCTTTCTCCCAGTCAGGTAACCACCAGACAGATGATGCTGTACTGGGGAGTAACCTGATTTGGGCAAGACGTGCGGAAACCACTGACGAGTTGTTTGAAAGTTCTTTAGAAGAGCTGAAGAGCATGGGCTATGTGGATTCCGGAGACCTTTTGCATCATTACTGCAGGAGTACTCAGTCGTCTCTTAAAGCAGCAGGTTGCCAACAGCACAAATATTATGCGAGTTATGGTTGTTCCTAAACAAGATTTCACAGGATTTCATTTGAAAAAGTCCCTTCCTTATGTTTAAGATAGGAAGGGACTTTTTATTTTTTAATGAGTATCTCATTTTTTTCGAAATTGATAAAGTAGGATGTATGGAGTAGGAGAAAAGATGAAAATGCGTATGTAAGTAAAAGAACAAGTAGAAGCAATCGCCAAGGAATATCCCACACCTTTTTATCTGTATGACGAAAAAGGGAATTCGGGAAACTGCCCTGAAAGCTGTATAAGGCCTTCCTGAATCCGGGCTGTAAAGAGTACTTTGCCATTAAGGCAACCCCCAATACTGCTATTTTTACGGATTTTAAAGGAAGAAGGTTGCGGGGGTAGACTGCTCCTCTAAAGTGGAATTGACCATGGCTGAGGCTTGCGGTTTTCAAAGGACAAGAAATTATGTTTTTCTCTAATGATACTCCGGAAGAGGAATATATCTTTGCCAAGGAGCTGGGAGGAATCATTAATCTGGATGATTTTTCCAATATTGCGGAAGTGGAAGAAACCCTGGGAACCCTACCCAAAACCATGAGTTTACGTTTTAATCCCTGGAGGCTATTTTAAAATTGCCAATACTATTATGGATAATCCGGAAGAAGCCAAGTTCGGCATGACGGAGGCTCAGATTCTGGAGGGCTATAAGATTTTAAAGGAAAAAGGGTGTAGAACATTTCGAATCCATGCTTTTTCTTGCCTCCAATACTGTAAGCAATGAGTATTACCCGGTTTTGGCAAGACAGCTTTTTCAGTTGGTGGTACGGATTAAGAAGGAGCTTGGGATTTCTCTAGATTTTGTCAATCTTCCGGAGGAATCGGCATTCCTATCGTCCGGAGCAGGAACCCAATGATATTCTCCTGATCGGACAGGGCGTTAAGGAGGTTTTGAAGAAATTTTAGTACCGAACGGTCTTGGACATATCCGCCTTTGCACGGAGCTGGGACGTTTTATGCTGGCACCCTACGGGAGCTTTGATTACCAAGGTGATTCATTTTAAGGAGACCCTACAGACACTATGCTAGGGGTGGATGCTCTGTGGCAAATCTGATGCGTCCGGCTATTTATGATGCTTATCATCATATTACGGTGCTGGGAAAAGAAGAGGGAAAAAGAGACGAAGACCCTATGATGTAGTCGGTTCTCTTTGTGAAAAATAATGATAAGTTTGCGAAAAACAGAGAGTTACCGGTACTGGAAAAAGGGAGATTACCTTTTCTTCCACGATGCGGGAGCCCACGGTTTTGCCATGGGATACAATTACAACGGAAAGCTTTGGTGTGCAGAGCTTCTCTTAAAAAGAAGATGGTACAGTAAAGTGTATCAGAAGAGCTCAGAGGGATACTGGATTATTTTGCCACCCTGGATATTGACGAGGATTTTCAGAAGTATTTACAGAATAGAAAGTAGGAATTATGGCATTGAAGAAAAAGCTGTAACAGGAATGAAGGATATTTTACCGAGGAGATGGCCATCCGGCAGAGAATTCTTTCCGCAATCAGACGGGTTTACGGATGCTTCGGCTTTACGGAGATTGAAACCCCCATCGTAGAGCATTTGGAAAATCTTCTCAGTAAGCAGGGAGGAGACAATGAAAAAGCTGATTTTTAAGGTGGAGAAGCGAGGAGAAAGCTGAAGGAGCCATTGAGAAGGGGGACTTTTGAGGCTCTTTCCGATGCAGGGGCTTCGGTATGACTTTAACCCCTGCCTCTTTTCCCTGTTTTTATGCGGAGAATCAGGCCAAGCTCCCCAGTCCCTTTTAAGGCCTTACAGATTGGACCTGTATTCAGGGCTGATCGTCCTCAAAAAGGGAAGATTTCGGGAGTTTTGGCAATGCGATATTGATATTTTCGAGATTCCTCCTTCTTTCGGAGATAGATTTGCTTTTTGGCTATGGGAACCCTGTTACAGGAAATCGGCTTTTGGAGAACAGTATCCCTTCTATATCGTGGTAAATGACAGAGAAATTCTGAAAGCAATGCAACGCTATGCAGGATTTCGGAGGGGATTTTGAACAGATTTCCATTATCCTGGATAAGGAAGATAAGATTGGAAGAGACGGGGTAAAGGGAGAACTGGCAGGTCTTGGCTATTCTGAGGAGCAGATTTCCCGCTATACCGAGCTTTTGATCAGGTTTCCGGAAAGAAGGAAGACCTCCTTTCTCTTAGGGGAAAAGCTAAAGGATGTTTTAGAGGAAGGTGTTTTGCCAAAACCTTTATAAGATTATGGATTTGGTGGAAATTTCCGGAAAGGGAAAGATTCTCTTCGTTTTGATCCCAGTCTTGTGCGAGGCATGGGCTATTATACCGGGACCGATTTTTCGAAGTGCGTTCCACATTATTTTCCGGATCTATCGGCGGAGGCGGTCGTTATGACAAGATGGTAGGAAAGTTTACCGGCATCGATACCCCTGCGGTGGGATTTTCCATCGGCTTTGAGCGAATCATCACCATTCTTATGGAAGGGACGGCTTCGGAAGTTAGGGTGAGAAGAAGGCGATTCTTTTGGAGAAAGGATTTGCAGGAAGAGGAGTTGAAGAAGGCTCTGCTGGATGCTATGGACAGAAGAGCCAAGGAGAAGTGGTATTGCTTTTCCCAAATGAATAAAAATAAGAAATTCCAGAAGGAGCAGCTGAGCAAGGAAGGCTACAGCGAGTTTATAGAATATTTTTTTCCAAAAAGTTAAAAAAGAAAATCTGGGGATAGGATTTTTTTCTATAAACAGTACTTTCTATCTAGAATAGTATTTTTTAGATAGTATCTCCCTGTCCTGTAGAATATTTCCATAAAAGAGTTTGAAAAGCAGAGTTAAAAGAAAGATTGAGAGGGTAAAGTTATGGGCTGAGTCAATGAGAGGTTTACATAGAACCGCAAGATGCGGAGAATTGGGAGAGGAGTATATCGGAAAAAAACGGTCTGCATGATGGGCTGGGCACAGAAGTCCAGAAATAAGGGAGGTCTTATTTTTACAGACCTTAGAGACCGTTCCGGAATCCTACAGATTCTTTTTGAGGAAAATGAATGCGGTGCAGAGGTTTTTGAAAAGGCCTCCAAGCTAAGAGCGGAGTTTGTTATTGCGGTAGAAGGAGAGCTTGAAGCAGAGGAAAGGATGCTAATGCCAGCCTTGCTACAGGAGCTGTGGAGCTGGTGGCAAAAAGTTTGAGAATCCTGGCAGAGGCGGAGACTCCTCCCTTCCCCATTGAAGAAGACAGCAAGACCAAGGAAGACTTACGCTTAAAGTACCGTTATCTGGATTTGAGAAGACCGGATTTGGCGAAGAGAATAATGACAAGAGCCAGACTTTCCCAGCTGATTCGTGCTTTTATCTCAGGAAGGATTTCTTGGAGATTGAAACACCTACATTGATTAAGTCCACCCCTGAGGGAGCCAGAGACTTCCTGGTACCATCTCGCCTGCATCAGGGTTCCTTCTATGCCCCTGCCCCAGTCTCCTCAGCTTTTAGCAGCTCTTAATGGTTTCCGGTATGGATCGTTATTTCCAGCTGGCAAGATGCTATCGTGATGAGGATTTAAGAGCGGATCGACAGCCTGAGTTTACCCAGGTGGATATGGAGCTGTCTTTCGTGGATATGGAAGACGTGTTGGAGGTAAACGAGAGACTTTTACAGTATATCTTCAAGGAAATCTGTCAGGTGGACATTTCTCTTCCTTTACAGAGAATGACCTGGATTGATGCTATGGAAAATTACGGTTCCGATAAGCCGGATCTTCGTTTTGACCTGCCTTTACTGGAGTGTACCGAGGCGGTACGGGGTTGCGGCTTCTCCGTATTCAGCCAGTGCGTGGAAAATGGCGGTAAGGTCAAGGGAATTCTTTTAAAGGGACAGGCCTCCATGCCCAGAAAGAAGATTGACAGCTATGTGGAGTTGGTAAAGGGCTATCAGGCAAAGGGCTTGGCCTGGTTCGGCTATGCAGAGGACGGTTCCGTAAAGTCTTCCTTTGCCAAGTTTATGTCCGAGGAGGATATCAAGAGATTAACAGAGGCTACAGGCTTAGAGCAGGGAGATCTTCTCTTCTTGGTATCCGATGAGAAGAAGCAGGTGGTATGGAACAGCCTTGGAGCTTTACGTCTTGCTTTAGGAAAGGATTTGGACTTAATTCAGAAGGGACAGTGGAAGTTCCTCTGCGTTACCGAGTTCCCCATGTTTGAATATTCCGAGGAATTGGGAAGATATCAGGCCATGCATCACCCCTTCACCATGCCTATGGAAGAAGACCTTCCCTGGTGGATGAAGAGGATTTGTCCAAGGTTAGAGCCAGGCCTACGATATTGTTTTTAAACGGAACGGAGCTGGGTGGCGGTTCTGTCAGAATTCACCAGTCTCATGTTCAGGAGAAAAATGTTGGAAAAAGCTGGGCTTTACGAAGGAAAAGAGCCACTGAGCAGTTTGGTTTCTTATTGGAAGCCTTTCAGTACGGTGTACTCTCCCCATGCAGGTCTTGCCTACGGCTCAGACCGTTTGGCGATGTGGATGGTGGGCGCAGAGTATCCGCGATGTCATTGCTTTTTCCGAAGGGGAAGGACGGTTCCGATGCTATGATGGATGCACCGGCAGAGGTCTTTGATCCCCAGCAGCTAAAGGATTTGCACATTGCCATTACAGAAGAGTAAGTGCGACTATAGCTTTACAAATATTTCCGTGTCTTTTGGACTTTTAAAGAGAAAAATAGAGCTAAGCTAAAGAGGAAGATATGCTCAGCCCTAGCTTTGCTTGAGTTTTAGGAGGAATAGGTGAGGAAAGAGGAATTTATTCGGGAACTGGTTTTAGAATTAAAGCAAAATGTTTCGGAACAAGTTATTCTGGAGCAAACAAACGTTTTTATGAAGAGTACATCCTGACGGAAGTGCGGGGTGGAAAAACCGAGGAAGAAGTTATTGCTTCCTTTCTGAGCCAAGGCTTTTTGGGCAAAAAGCATTATTGATGCTTGCAGAGGCGGGAGGAGATCATGTAGCTAGAAGCACTCCTTTCCGTTATGCGGAAAGTGAGATTAACTATGCCTCCGACGAAGAGGATTTACAATATAAGGGAGCGGAAGAAGATAGCAGACAGTCTCAATCCTTTAGGGAAAAGACAGGCTATACCCAATATAAAGAAGAGGATATTCGGCAGGATAGACAGTCGGCCTTTTGAAAATGCAGGAGGACCCCGTATCATTCCTGTCAGTCCCTTAGGCTGTGTGATTTCTCTTGTGATTTTCTTCCTGATTATCGGGGGAATTATCGCGATTTTTGCGGGAATCATTTCCGCTTTGGCACCGATTTTACTTCCTGTACTGGCGGTGGCGGTAATCCTTTGGATTTTGGCATACCTTTTTCGATAGGAGGGAAGATGCAAAGAATGGAACTGGTGGTACCCTGCCACTTTGGACTGGAAGCAGTCTGTAAAAAAGAAATTCAGGATTTGGGTTATGATGTGCATACCGTTAGCGACGGAAAGGTGCATTTTATCGGAGATGCGGAGGCTATCGTCCGTGCCAACATTTTCCTGAGAACAGGGGAAAGAGTTTTATTAAAGCTGGGCTCCTTCCATGCGGAATCCTACGAGGATTTGTTTCAGGGTACCAAGGCCCTTCCGTTGGAAGAGTATCTGCCAAAGGATGCCTCCTTCTGGGTGACCAAGGCCAGCTCCGTGAAATCCAAGCTGTTTTCGCCCAGAGATATTCAGTCCGTAATAAAGAAAGCCATGGTTGACCGGATGGCATCCTACTATCATCAGAGTTTTTTTGAGGAGCACGGAGCCAAGTACCCCTTCCGTGTTTCTCTGTATAAGGATGAGGTTTTACTCTGTTTGGACACCAGTGGAGACTCTCTGCATAAAAGAGGGTATCGTTTAAAAAATGGGAAAGGCGCCCATTAAGGAAACCTTGGTCGCCTCCCTGATTCTCCTTAGCAAATGGAGAGAGGATGCCCCTTTGTGGATCCCATGTGCGGTGCAGGAACCTTCCCCATAGAGGCGGCTATGATTGCGGCAAAGATTGCTCCCGGAATGCATAGACATTTTACGGCGGAAGCCTGGGAAAACCTGATTCCTAAAAAGGAATGGGACTATGCCTTGGAGGAAGCAGGGGATGAAATTGACCGTAGCTACTAGAGACCAAGAAGAATTCCTACGGAAAAATGGTGGATATTCAGGGCTACGATATAGATCCTGCCATGATTCCGGTTTGCCGTGAAAATGCGGAGCGGGCAGGGGTTGGAAAGCTCATCCATTTTCAGGAAAGAGAAGTGGGAAAGATGTCCCACAGTAAGCGAGGAGGCTTGATTTTAACCAATCCTCCTACGGAGAGCGAATCGAGGATAAGAGAAATCTGCCTCTGTTATATACGGAGCTTAGAGAGGCTTATGAAGATCTGGATGATTGGCGACTTTGCTTAATCACCGCTTACGAGCAGGCGGAGAAATACCTTGGGAAGGCGGATAAAAACAGAAAGCTTTACAACGGTATGATGAAAAACCTATTTTACCAGTACAATGGTAAAGGGAGAAAAATAATGCGGATTTTATTTGCCACCCATAATCAACACAAGTTAAGAGAAATTCAGGAGATTCTGTCTAATTTTTCCCGGAACCATTCTCTGTGCCAAAAGATTTAGGCATGGATCAGGAGGTAGAGGAAAAACGGGACAAGTTTTCTGGAAAAATGCGGAAATCAAGGCCAGAGCCCTATATAACTTTGCCAAAGCACAGGGACTTTTAGAGGAAGATGACCTGGTTATGGCGGATGATTCCGGCCTGTCCATTGAAGCCCTGTCCTTTGGTCCCGGAATTTATTCAGCCCGCTTTCTGGGGGTGGATACACCCTATCCCGAAAAAGAATCGTCGTATCCTGGCTATGATGGAAGAGAGGCAGTAAAAAAGCAGAATGGCCTACTTTTAGCTGCGCCATTGTTGCGATTTTTTTGCGGATGGAAAAGCTTTTTGCAAACGGAAGCCAGATGCACAGGAGAAGATTTGCAAAAGAGCCCGGTGGAGAAGAGGGCTTCGGCTATGACCCCATTTTCTACCTTCCGGAATACAGAAAAACCACTGCTGAGCTTTCTCGAGAAGAGAAGAATAAGGTTTCCCATAGGGGAAAAGGCTCTTCGAAAGATGGAAAGAATGATTCAGGAAGAGCAGGAAAAAGAGATTCTGCCCGCTTTTTCGAAAGCAGGGCAGGAGCAGTCGGGAAAAAGGCAAGGAAGCAAAGGCTGAGCACAAGGCAGGGAAAGATTCCGGGGAAAAATCCGGAAAAAGAGGAGGATGCCGAGGGACAGAAACTTGTCGAAAAAGGGACAGGAAGTCGCTCAGGAAGCGAAGACTAAGATAGCCGGCAGAATCGATCCTTCTTCGGAGGAAAAGATTTTGGTACTTTCCGATAACCATAGAAGACTGGACTATGTGGAAAAAGGTTCTTCGTCTCCATCCGGATATATCCATGTGTATTCATCTGGGGGATTCGGAGGGAGAAGGAGAGGTACAGGCGCTTTTTGCCTAAGGGCTGTGAGTCCTATTTTTGTACAGGGAAACAATGACTTTTTTTCCCTATTTGCCCAAGGACGTGGAAGTTCGTATCGGCAAAGAGCGATGCTTTTTGACCCATGGCCATCTCTATGGGGTAAACTTCGGTTTGGAGCGTCTTTCGGAAGAGGCAAGAGACAGAAATTGCAGTATGGCATTCTTCGGACATACCCATAAACCCTGTAACAAAGTGGTGAACGGGGTGCATTGTATCAATCCGGGATCCATCAGCTTTCCCAGACAAGAGGATAGAAGACCATGCTATAGCCTGCTGTTTTTGGACCAAAAAGGAAATCTTAGAGTGGAAATGCATAAAATTTAGGAGGATAAAAATAATGTACATGGCAGAATTTGTGGAGAGAATGAAGGGAATTCGGATTTGTCCGGTTTTGGTAATTGAGGATAAAAATGACGCCATTCCTCTGGGGAAGGCTTTATTGGAGGGAAAACTGCCGGTGGCGGAGGTCACCTTCCGTACGGCGGCGACAAAGGAATCCATCGCGCTAATGGTAAAGGAATATCCGGATTTATATGTGGGTGCGGGAACGGTGATTACCCTGCAGCAGTGTAAAGATGCTGTGGAAGCCGGTGCCAAGTTTATTGTAAGTCCTTCCTTTTCCCATGAAGTGGCAGACTTTTTGCAGAGAGAGAGAAATTCCCTATTGTCCCGGTGTTTTGACTCCTACGGAAATCAGCATGGCCATGTCTTATGATATTCCTGTGGTGAAGTTCTTCCCGGCAGGACAGTTTGGCGGCGTACAGACCATCAAGAGCTATGCGGCAGTGTTCCAGAACCTGTATTTTATGCCCACCGGTGGAGTGAATCTTCAGAACATCGGAGAATATCTTTCCTTCTCCAAGGTGCTTTGTGGGAGGAACCTGGCTATGTAAAAAAGAATTTTTTTGGAAACCAAGGATTTTGCCTTGATTACCAAAGAACTGCCTGGAGGCCTATGAATTAAGTCATTAAAGCTTTGCTGTTTTGTAAAGAAAGGAAAGGGGCTATAAAAAATAAAAAATTTTTCTAAAGCAATAGGTTCTGAACTTGGGGCACGCTCTCCGCTAGCTTCGTCACGTAGCAGTACTAACTTCAAGCTTCGCTTTACTCGCTTTCAGTAAGTACTGACGGGCTCAGACTACCCCATATTCAGACCTATATTGCCGAAAATCTCTTTAGTACTTTGATTTTTTACGACTCCTTTTTTGAAATTCAAGCAGAGCATAAGCCTTTGTAAACAGCGAAAATTTTTTCTTGACAAAGTATTGGGGATTCGCTAATATATGAGAGTCGCACAAAATGCGAAATGATTCAGTAGCTCAGCTGGATAGAGCAACGGCCTTCTAAGCCGTGGGTCGGGGGTTCGAATCCCTTCTGGATCACTTGCGAGACGGTTCTATCCGTAACATGGTGGCCATAGCGTAGTTGGTTATCGCGCCAGATTGTGGTTCTGGAGGTCCCGGGTTCGACTCCCGGTGGCCACCCTATTTTTCTCGCACGAGGTTCTTATCTCATAGGGCCATCGCCAAGCGGTAAGGCACAGGCCTTTGACGCCTGCAGTCGTTGGTTCGAATCCAACTGGCCCTGCTTATGAGACACTAGCTCAGTCGGTAGAGCACTTGACTTTTAATCAAGTTGTCGCGGGTTCGATTCCCGCGTGTCTCATTCCTGAAAGGGAGATATGCGGATGTGGCGGAATTGGCAGACGCGCCAGATTTAGGGTTCTGGTGGGCGACCGTGCAGGTTCAAGTCCTGTCATCCGCAGGCTGAAAAACAAGGTTTTTCGTGAGGATTGTGATAGAGAAGTATCCTTTATCACTTTTTGTATCCGGAAAGACTGGTCTTTTTGAAGAAAAGCCTTATGCTATAGAAAATCTATAGACGAAGGAAAGGAAGAGAATCGTTTGAGAACAGAGGATACAAGCACAAAGGACAGTGTAAGTGATAATAATGCTAAGGCTTTGATTCGGAAGGCGCTTCAGGCCAGAAGAAAAGCCTATAGTCCCTACTCTCATTTTTCAGGTGGGTGTAGCGTTTGGAAACGGATTCAGGAGAGGTATTTTTTTAGGTTGTAATGTGGAGAATGCCTCCTATGGAGCCAGCAACTGCGGAGAAAAGAACCGCCGTGTTTAAGGCGGTCAGTGAGGGCTATAAGCATTTTCGGAGAATCGCCATAGTAGGAGGCATGAAGGATAGTGAAGAGCTTTCCTACTGTATGCCCTGCGGTATATGTCGTCAGGTGATGGCGGAGTTTGTGGATTTACAAAGTTTTCAGGTCATTTTGGCAAAAAATGAAGAGGAGTATCAGATTTATACTCTTGCAGAGCTTCTTCCCCATGCCTTTTTGCCGGAGGCTCTGGAGGACTAAGCAGTTGTTTTTAGGGACAGTCCTTTATTTTGGAGATAGTTTTTGCAGTTACAAGATCGAAAAAGTTTATAAAGATTGAAAAAAGTAGTATGGGAAGCGGTAAATATTGCTTCTATCAAAGATACTTCTATCAAAGATAATATGATTTAGTCGACAATCAAGGAGGATAGTATGGGAACAGCACATAATGAAGCAGAGTTGGGGCAGATTGCCAAGACCGTTTTAATGCCGGGGGATCCCCTTCGGGCCAAGTTTATTGCAGAGACCTTTTTGACAGATGTAAAGTGTTTTAATACAGTGAGAAATATGTTGGGCTTTACCGGAAAAATACAACGGAAAGGGAAGTTTCCGTGATGGGGAGCGGGAATGGGGATGCCCTCCATCGGCATTTATTCCTATGAGCTTTTTAACCACTACGATGTGGATGCCATTATTCGTATTGGTTCCGCAGGGGCTTTACAGGAGGATATTGCGCTGAAGGATGTGGTTATGGCTATGGGAGCCTGCACGGATTCTCGCTACAGCTATCAGTATGAACTACCGGGTGACTTTGCTCCTATTGCAGACTACTCCTTACTGGAGAAAGCGGTGGGAACAGCCAGAGAATTAAAGATTCCTGTTAAGGTAGGAAATGTGGTTTCTCCGATGTTTTTCTATAATGGCTATACCAAGGCCAACGAAAAGTGGGCAAGCATGGGTGCCCTTTGCGTGGAAATGGAGGCTGCACCCTCTATATGAATGCGGCAAAGGCCGGCAAGAAAGCTTTAGCGATTCTTTTCCATTTCCGACCATATCTTAAAGGGGAACAGAGCTTTCTCCCGGAAGAGAGAAAGGTGGGCTTTAAGGATATGATGGAGATTGCATTACGTTTGGCATAAAGGATTTTTGTGCTCTATTTGGCATAAGATTTTTGCAGTTAAAGCTTTGGCATAAGTATTTGCATAACATTTAGCATAAGGCATTTGCATTGGCTTTTAGCATAAGGAGTTTCCATGATTAATTATTCAGAAGATGAACGCTGTTATCATATCGGAGTAAAAAGGAGATTTGGGGAAAATATGTTCTCCTTCCCGGAGATCCGAAGCGCTGTGAAAAGATTGCGAAATATTTTGACAATCCGGAATTGGTGGCAGACAGAAGAGGTATGGACTTATACCGGTACTCTTTTTGGGGAAAAAAGGTCAGTGTCTGTTCCACCGGTATAGGCGGACCCTCCGCTTCTATTGCCCTGGAAGAGCTTAGTACCTGCGGAGGAGAGGTTTTATCCGTGTAGGCACAGCGGGAGGGATGGACCTTTCTGTAGAAGCGGGAGATTTGGTGATTGCCCAATCTGCAATCCGTATGGAGGGAACCTCAAGGAATATGCCCCTATCGAGTGGCCGGCCACAGCAGACTTTCGAGCTGACTAAGGTGCTGGAAGAGGCAGGGAAAAAAAGCTTTCCGCAAAAACCCATGTGGGGGTAGTGCAGTGTAAGGATGCTTTTTATGGACAGCATAAGCCGGAGGACTTACCGGTCTCCAAGGAATTGCTGGAGAAGTGGGATGCCTGGTGCAAATTAGGTTGTAAGGCTTCGAAATGGAAAGTGCAGCGCTTTTTACCGTGGGAGCCTATCTGAAAAAAGCAGGTGAGGCACCATTTTATTTGTAGTCTCCAACCAGGAGAGAGTGAAAAGCCGGGCTTTCCAACGAAATTTTTACACGATACGGATTTGGCGATTCAGACCGCCATTGAGGCCGTAAAGCTCCTGATTCAAAGGGAGAAAGAGAAAGTAGGAAAGATGAAATTTAAAAGAATATTTTTGATTGTTTTAGATTCTTTAGGCATTGGAAATGGCAAGGATGCAAAGAAAGTTTGGAGACGAAGGTACGGATACCTTCCTTCATATTACAGAAAAGATGCCCTCATTTTCCATCCCTAATTTGGAAAAAGCTGGGCATGGGAAATTTAAAAGCGCTTAAAAGGGGTTTCTCCGGTAGAAAAGCCTATGGCCAAGTACTATGCCTTAAATGAAGCCAGTAACAGTAAGGACACCATGACCGGACACTGGGAAATGATGGGGATAAAGACGGAAAAGCCCTTTATTACCTTTTACTGACACCGGCTTTTCCTCCTGCATTAATTCAGGAATTGGAGAGAAGACCGGAAGAAAGGTGATCGGAAACAAGGCAGCCTCGGTACGGAAATCATTGAGGAGCTGGGAGAGGAGCAATTAAGGACCGGAAGTATGATTGTCTATACTTCTGCGGACTCCGTATTGCAGATTGCCGCCCTGAAGATCCCAAGTATTTTGGGCTGGAGGAACTGTATAAGGATTGTGAAATCGCCAGAGAAATCACCATGAAGGACAGATGGAGGGTTGGAAGGGTGATTGCCAGACCCTATGTAGGGGAGAAAAGGGGAGAGTTTAAGAGAACCTCCAACCGCCATGATTTGGCTTTAAAGCCACCTACAAAAACCGTACTGAATTATTTGGAAGAGGCGGGACTTTCCGTGATTTCTATTGGAAAGATTAATGATATCTTCGTGGGAGAGGGAATCAATAAGGCCATCCACTCCCGCTCCTCTGTAGAAGGGATGGAACAGTGCATTGCCGTGGCAAAGGACGAGGAGTTTAAAGGACTTTGCTTTGTGAATCTGGTGGACTTTGATGCCCTTTACGGACACAGAAGAGATCCCATCAGCTATGGAGAAGAAATTCAGCTCTTTGATGAGAAGCTGGGAGAATTGTTGTCCGTATTGAAGGAGGACGATCTTTTGATGCTGACTGCGGACCATGGAAATGATCCTACATTTTCCGGAACGGACCATACCAGAGAACAGGTGCCTCTCCTGGTTTATCATAAGGGAATTGCAGGAGGTCAAGGGGAGGAGCAGGACAGCTTCGGTGTAATCGGTGCCAGTGTTGCGGACAATTTTTCCGTTTCCCTTCCCTCTGAGCTGATTGGAAAGTCTCTCTACAAGGAGTTTTAAAAAGAAATGAAAACAGAGAAAGACTATATGAAGATGGCTCTTTCCTGGCGAAAAAGCATGCGTCCCGGGGGATGTTCCCATCGGGGCGCTGATTGTTTATGACGGGACGAAGCCGGACTCGCCCATGGGAAGACTTTGCCAAGAAAAGGGAATTCTTCCGGGAACGATTTTGGGCAGGGGCTATAACCAGAGAAACCGAAAGAACAATGCCCTTTACCATGGAGAAATTTTTAGCCATTGAGAAGGCTTGTAAGAAAATAGGAGACTGGCGATTGGAGGATTGCACCCTCTATGTGAATTTGGAACCCTGTCCCATGTGCGCAGGCGCTATTTTGCAGGCCAGAATCCCCCGTCTGGTCTTTTCTCTTCGGAATCCCAAAGCCGGCTTCTGCGGTTCTCTATTAAATGTTTTGCAGATGAAGGAATTAAATCACCGGGTAACGATTCGGGAAAAATGTGCTGGAGGGGAGGCAAGGGACATGCTTTCCTATAGCGCTATGAGAGAGAAGAAAAAGAAAGTTGATAAAAAGCGGGAATGTATTTCCGGAAAAAGTAGTGCTTTATACAAAGACTTAGGATAGAAAAATCTAAAAAGGGAATTATGCAATGAGACAGGAGAAAGTATGGGAAGAAGAGGAATATTAATCTGTGCCGGATATTTTTATGGAATTCCTTTTCCCTTGGAACGAGAGGATCTGATTATTGCGGTGGATGGAGGCTTCGATACTGTCAAGAGGAAGGTATTAGCCCCTCTTTGATTTTGGGAGATTTGGATTCTTTGAGAGGGAGCTCCTTAGAAAATCCGCCTTCTGCATCCTATAATATCTTTTCTGAAAATCCGAAGGAAAAGGCGGAATTTCTTTCCGAATCTTCCTTTTCAGGGGATTCCTGAAGCAACTCCCTGTAGTGAAAAAATGATACGGATCTTCTGGCGCTATTAAAGCTTTGTCTGGAAGAAGGAATCAGGGAAATCCATATCTTTGGGGCTTTAGAGGGAAGGCGCTTTGACCATAGTCTTGCTGCATTACAAAGTCTGGCCTATCTTACCGAACAAGGGGTTAGGGGATATTTGTACGGAAAAGAAGAGGTCATTACGGCGATACAGGATGGAAGTCTGCATTTTCCGAAAGGAATGGAAGGGGCTTGTTCCGTATTTTCCTATTCCAAGGAGGCTAGAGGAGTAGAGGAAAAGGGGCTCCTCTATCAGGTGCATAAAAGGCTGCTTAAAGAATAGTTTTTCCTATAGGAGTGAGCAATGCCTTTACAGGGAGAAGAGGCGGAGATTTCCGTGGAAAAGGGAATGCTTTTTGTAAGCTATGGAATAGAAAATCTGAAAGCTATGGAATAGAAATTCTTACTTGCAAGCCCAGGTGCCCTTTGCTATAATTTTTTTACAGACTTGGCTGGGGCGTTCGAGTCCACACAATTTGAACCTACAAATATGACATACGGGATTCCGATATTTGCGATTAGGATAGCAAGCCTTCCGTCCTGCGGTTAAGGATCCTTGAGAAATCCGTGAGGTAACCCACCTGGCTTAATGCTAGGAGTCAAACGTGTGGTACGGCGCTTTGGTGAGTCTGATTTTTGTGTTAAGTAAGAAATAAACTGTCCCTGCCGTATTTGTAAAGCATAGAGTCACAGGGAAAGGTGACCGTTTTACAGAAGAAAATGGCAGATGTACAGGGCGATGTATAGATGAACTGTTCTTTTAGGAGTGTAGAGCAATGAAAAGGGAAAACTGGACAGAACAAATCAAGTGGGGAATTACCGCATTTTTGGTATTGGCGGCGACTTCCCTGCTTTTTATTATAGTGAGCCATTTTAGAGACCATTAACAAAAACTTTTAATCTCTTTATTCAGATTCTGATGCCCATTATTTATGGAGCGGTTTTAGCTTATTTAATGAGCCCGGTATATAACTTTGTGGTAAAGATGACGGATATTCTTTTGGCAAAGCTATTTCGCAAAAAAAGCAAAAAGCAGAGTACCGCAAGCAGTTTTCTGGCCACCATTTGCAGCCTGTTGTTTCTGGTATTTATCGGAGGAAGTCTGGTATCTCTTTTGATTCCGGAGCTGACAAAGTCCATTTATAACCTATATATGACCTTGCCGGATGCCCTTAATCGCTCCTACGAAAGAATCCAAACCCTGCTGACCAATTATCCCGAAGCCAGAGAGTATGTAGAAGATTTATACACGGAAATCAGTGCCTTTTTCAGCAGTAAACCGGAGAGTGCCCAGACGATTTTGGGACATTTGCAAAATATTGCCGCATTTTTCCGTGACGGTATATGGAATACCTTTACGGTGGTCAAGAATATCTTAATCGGCCTGATTGTGATGGTTTACCTTTTAAATCTGAAAAAGACCTTGAAGCTACAGTTCCGAAAAGCTCCTGTTTGCCATCTTTTCCAAGGAAAAGGCGAAAGGGATTATTGAAGAGCTGCAATATGTTCACAAGATGTTCGGCGGTTTTATTCTGGGAAAAATCATCGACAGTGTGATTATCGGAATTTTAACCTTCTTTGTTTTAAGCATAATGAAGATGCCCTACACCTTATTGGTTTCCGTAATCATCGGCGTGACCAATGTGGTGCCCTTCTTCGGCCCCTTTGTGGGCGCCATTCCCTGTATCATCTTGATTATGTTAAGCAGTCCTCTCCAGGCTCTGTACTTTGCCATTGCCATTTTGGCTATCCAGCAGCTGGACGGAAATGTCATCGGACCGAAGATTTTGGGAGACTCCACCGGACTTTCCAGCTTCTGGGTACTGTTCTCCATCATTCTATTCGGAGGCCTCTTCGGCTTTGTGGGCATGATTATCGCCGTGCCTTTATGGGCGGTTATTCTGAACAGCATCCGGCGCTATGCCAATAAACGTTTAGAGAAGAAGCAAATTCCGAATAGCGCAGAGTACTTTGAGGATTTGGGGAAAATTTAGACAGCTAAGAAGGAGATAAAATGTTTTCCATCGTTTTTCTGCATAGAGTACTGAACAGGGGCACGCTCCCGCTAACTTCGCCTGCGTAGCTGTACTAAGCTTCAAGCTGCGCTTCGCTTGCTTTCAGCAAGTACAGACGGGCTCAGATTGCCCCTTATTCAGCACTCTACGCAGAAAAACTGCGTAATCCTTGTGTCACATCCCTTCTTATCTGTCAAAATTTATCCGTATATTCTGTGATAATTTGCCCCCATATCCTTTGGTTGTAAATGATGGAATTTTTGGTATAATCATTAGGTTATTGGGAGTAGAGCCGAAAATGTAAAACACTTTGCGAGAACTTCTCGCTTTGCGTCAAAAGAAAAAAATGAGAAATGGAGATAGCTATGGCAACTTTGTTAGAAAAATTGGAGAAATACCGCCTACGGAGAACGGAATGAATAAGCAGGAGACAGGAGGCTCTTTGGCAGAAAGTATTTTTGCTGGAGAAGGAGTTTTATGAGGAAATCCTGGAAAGGATCCGAAGAAGGGTTATGAGGGAAGTGTAAAAGGAGTTGGCAGAGAAGTTCTCCATCGACCCCTTCATTTTCGTGGGAATTCTGGACGGAATCGATGGGTCTTTAGCAGGCTATCATAATCCTATCGATACTATGGAAGAGGATACTGTTGTTAAGATTCAGATTGATCCGGAAAAGCTGTACTACAACATGGTGGAGCTAAGGCTTCCTGGCTCTATGAGCTTCCAGCTGGGATTCCATTTTGACAGAGGAAAAGAGAAAAGAGCTCTATAAGGGCAGAAGAAGTCCGGAACAGTGAAGAGAGAGAGCAAGAAGATTTATCCCAATGATGCTTGTCCCTGCGGCTCCGGAAGAAGTACAAAAAGTGTTGCATGAGAAAAAAGACGAAGAAAAAGAGAGATTATTACAAAATGGCTAATACGGACTATTTGGTAAGAGGAACTGCAGCGGAAGGGCAGATTCGTGCCTTTGCCTGCAGCACCAGAAATACAGCAGAGGAGCAAAGACGAATTCATAATACTTCCCCCATTGCCACTGCGGCTATGGGCAGATTGATGAGTGCGGCTCTGATGATGGGAGTGGAGTTAAAGGGAGAGAAGGATCTGATTACCCTATCCATCAAGGGAGACGGTCCTATGAAGAGCCTTGTGGCTACAGGCAGACTCCCATGGCAATGTAAAGGGCGTTTGCAGGAATCCTATGTGATTCTTCCCGCAAGGGAGGATGGTCACTTAAATGTAGGGTGGCGCCGTGAGGGAACGGTTTCCTTTCCGTAATCCGGGACAATGGTTTGGGAGAGCCCTATGTGGGACAAACTGCCTTAATCAGCGGCGAAATTGCCGAGGATATCAATGCTTATTACAGTATCAGTGAGCAAATTCCTTCCTCCAGTTGGGCTTGGTGTTCTGATGAATAAGGAAAAATACCGTGGCTGAGTCCGGAGGCTTTATTATTCAGCTTCTTCCCTTTGCAGAGGAAAGTCTTCTGGATAAGCTGGAGGAGAAGCTGTCTAAGGTGCATTCCGTTACGGATTTACTGGCAAAGCACACACCGGAGGAGCTTCTGGAGTATTTGTTGGGAGATTTCGGACTGGAAATTCATGAGAAGCGGGAGCTTCGCTATCACTGCAACTGCAGCAGAGAAAGGGTGGAGAAAGCTTTGATTTCTTTGGGAAAGAAAGAGATTGAATCTTTACTTTCTGACCATAAGTCCCAGGAAGTCCGTTGTGATTTCTGCAATAAGAAGTATATCTTTTCGGAGAAGGATTTAGAAGAATTGCTCAACAGATAATTTTTCACAAAGGCTTCTTTTTCGAGTTTTCTAAAAAGAGGATAAAATCATTCAGAAAAACCAAAATGCTGGGATTCTTCTAAAAATGCGGTTGACGAAGTGCAGGGGATATGGTATTCTTCCATTGTTGTAATCAATTTCGGTTGCAATTGTTTTTTGGAGGATATAGTAATGAAAGGTACAGTAAAGTGGTTTAACAACCAGAAGGGTTATGGATTTATCTCTGATGAGACAGGAAAGGATGTATTCGTACATTATTCCGGATTGTCCGGAGACGGATTCAAGTCTTTGGAAGAAGGTCAGGCCGTTGAGTTCGAAGTAGTTGACGGAGCTAAGGGACCTCAGGCTACTAACGTAGTAAAGCTTTAATTTTTCTCTTCGGGTTTGAATCATTTTGTAATATAGACGACTTCTCGGGATAGACGGTTAAGTAAGCCAGCATGAGAAGAAGGACAGCATTGCAGAAGTATCAAGATGAAAGAAAAGCAAAAGCAGGACGGCGCGTGCGCCGTCCTTTTTCATGTCATAAAAGACGGTATAGCATAATAGAAAAGCATATTTTTATTAGCATAGAATAGGAGTAAGGAGAATCATGCAGGATAGGGAAAAAGAAAAGCTCCCGGGAAAAATGAAATTTCCGGGAAAAGTTCCCCAAGGAGCAAGGCGTAGAAAGCGAGCATTCATCTTAGTATTTATGCCATGTTTTTAGCCATTTCCATGATTTTGGGATATGTGGAGGCTCAGCTTCCTACGCCTATTCCCATTCCGGGAGTAAAACTGGGGCTGGCAAATTTAGTGAATATTTTAATGCTGTTTTCCGTAGGGCCAATCCCTACAGCGGTAATCAGCTTTTTAAGAATCATTCTCTTATCGCTTTTTATTTGGAAACGCTTTGACCCTTAGTTATTCTTTGAGTGGATTTTTATGCAGTTTTTGATGATGCTTCTATTTAAAAATCTGCTTCATTTTTCCACAGTCAGTGTCAGCTTGATCGGAGAATCTTTCATAATATAGGCCAGGTGTTTATGCAGCTTATCTTCTGAAAACACGGCACTTTGGTATTATCTCCCGTATTTACTGATTGCAGGCTCTGTTGCAGGTGTTCTAATAGGGATTTTAGGGGGCGTCTTGATGAAACGCCTGAAGCCTTTTTTTCGACAATATTTCTAGTCCGGGAAGCTCTGTAAAGCAGTAATAGAATTTCTACTTATGCAAACAGAAAAGAAAAATATGCAAAAATATTCAAAAAGTCCTTGACATGACCGGGAATAAAAAGTATAATTATGCACATAACAGCTTTGCTTTATACATTGTTCGCTATTTGACAGGACAGTAAGGGGCTGGCTTTAACAGGTTGAACGGTTTTTGAACAGGGAAGCTTGTCTGGAAACAGGATGATGAAGATTAGCGTATTGAAGGAGGAGAATATGAAAAAGTATTTATTGATTGCGGCATTGGCAGGATTGTCTTTGGTGGCTTGTAGCGGTTCCAAAGGAAGTACAGATGGAACAGCTAAGGGGAGTGAAGCGGGAACAGAACAGGGAAGTCAGGCAGGAACCGATAAGGGGACTGATTCGGCTAAGAGCGGAAGCAAAGGGTGGCACCTTGATTATGGCTACCAATGCGAATTTCCACCCTATGAATACCACGAGGGTAAAAGATATTGTAGGTATTGATGTGGACATTGCAGGCTATTGCGGAAGAGATGGGAATGAAGCTGGAGATTTCCGACCTGGCTTTTGATGCTATTATCCCGGCGGTGCAGTCCGGAAAGGCGGATTTCGGTGCGACCAGCATGACGGTGAATGAGGATCGTTTAAAGAATGTGGATTTCTCCGATTCTTATGCCACTTCCGTACAGAGCGTCATTGTGACAGAGGATTCCACCATCAGCAGCATTGATGATTTAAAGGGAAAGAAGGTGGGCGTACAGCAGGAACCACCGGAGACCTGTATTCTACAGACGATTTAGGCGAAAAAAGCGTAGAACGTTTTCCGAAGGGAGCAGATGCGGTTCAGGCCTTACAGGCAGGCAAGGTTGATGCGGTGATTATTGATAAGAATCCGGCAGAGGTATTTGTTTCTCAGAATAAGGGCTTAAAGCTTTTTGGACAGTGCTTATGCGGAAGAGGATTATGCTATCTGTGTAAAGAAAGGAAACACGGAGCTGGTGGAAAAAGATTAATGCGACCTTTAAAGAAGCTGAAGGATAACGGTAAGCTGGAGGAAATCACAGCGAAGTACATTCAGGCAAAATAAGCAGTTGCTTTGTAATCATTTCGGGTGTCCTGCCTAAGTGGCGGGACATCTCGCTGTAGAGGGGAGTAAAATATGTCATTACAGGAACATCTGTATATGAATCTGGTGCAGGATAAGCGCTATCTCTATTTTTCTGGAGGGACTGAAAAATACTTTGATTATCACCTTTTTCGCGTTGGTAATCGGTGTGGCATTGGGCTTTATCATAGGCATGGTGAGAAGTACCTATGATAGAACCGGAAAAGGCAAGATAGCCAACGGGATTTGTCAGTTTTATCTGACCATTATGCGAGGTACTCCGGCGGTAATTCAGCTGATGATTTTTTACTACTGTATCTTTACTTCCCGTATTTTCTCCGGAGTGTTTGTGGGAATTATTGCATTCGGACTAAACTCTGCGGCTTATGTGTGGAAATCATCCGTTCCGGGATTATGTCCATTCCCTAAAGGGGGCAAAATGGAGGCCGGCCGATCTCTTGGCTTTAGCTATGGAAACCATGCGCTATATCATTATGCCCACAGGCGGTTCGAAAAGTGCTTCCGGCTATCTTTAATGAGTTTATCGTTCTCATTAAGGAAACTGCGGTGGCAGGCTATGTTGCGGTACAGGATCTAACCAAGGCGGGAGATATTGTCCGCTCCAGAACCTATGATTCTTGGACACCGCTACTTACGGTAGCTTTGATTTATCTGATTTTAACCATGTTCTTCTCCTTCCTGGAGAAAAAGATGGAAGAGGCATTCAAAAGAGAAAGAAAGGGATAAAGATGGCAGAGGTCTTGATTAAGGTAGAACATCTCCATAAGCAATTTAAAAATCAAGAGGTTTTACATGATATCTCCGTGGAAATCCATAAGGGAGATGTGATTAGTATTATCGGCCCCTCCGGTTCCGGAAAGTCCACCTTTCTCCGTTGCTTGAATGCTTTGGAAAGCCCTACAAAGGGAGATATTTTCTTTGAAGGACAAAGCGTATTACATAGCAAGAATGTGGATGTTTTACGGCAGAAGATGGGATGGTATTCCAGCAATTTAACCTTTTTCCCCACATGAGCATTTTTAGATAACCTGACTCTGGGGCCAAGAAAACTCCTAAAAAGAGTCCAAGGAGAGGCGGAGGAGAAGGCATGGCTCTTTTAAAAAGAGTTGGTCTTGAGGACAAGGCAGGGCAATTTCACAGTTATCCGGCGGACAGCGAAAGAGTTGCCATTGTACGTGCTCTTGCGATGGAACCGGATGTGATGCTCTTTGACGAACCCACATCGGCCTTGGATCCGGAAATGGTGGGAGAGGGTGCTTCAGGTTATGCGGGATTTGGCAGAGGAGAAGATGACCATGGTGGTGGTGACCCATGAAATGGGCTTTGCCAGAGAGGTTTCCAACCGAGTGCTTTTCCTGGAGGATGGATATTTTATTACAGGCTGCTCCTGAAGACTTTTTCTATCATTGTGAAAAATGAGCGTGGCAGAGCTTTTTATCCAAGGTGCTTTTAATATTGGGAAGACATTTTTCTTACGGCGATAAGGGTCCTAAAAATCCCTCATCAGTCCCTAAGAAGAAGCCCTCGAAAAGCCCTTATAGAGGTGTTAGAAAGCTTTAGTCGGCAAACAAATGTTTGCCGGCTATTTTTGGCTAGATTGTAGAGAGGTTTGGGAAATACATTGGAAAAAGAAATGGATAAAAATTCGTGGTGCGAATGAGCATAATTTAAAAGCATGTGGATCTGGATATCCCAGAGATTCTTTGGTGGTTCTTACAGGATTGTCCGGATCGGGAAAGTCCTCCTGGCCTTTGATACCATTTATGCCGAAGGGCAAAGAAGATATATGGAGTCTCTGTCCTCCTATGCCAGACAATTCCTGGGACAGATGGAAAAACCGGATGTGGGAGCTGATTGAAGGGGCTTTCTCCGGCTATTTCCATTGACCAAAAATCCACCAACAGAAACCCCCGTTCTACCGTGGGAACAGTAACGGAAATCTATGATTATCTTAGACTTCTCTATGCCAGGGTAGGAATTCCCCATTGCCCGGAATGTGGAAGAGAAATCAAAGAAGCAGACCGTGGATGAGATGGTGGACCTTCTGATGAAGCGGGAAGAGGGGACGAAGATGCAACTCTTTGCTCCCCGTGGTGAGAGGAAAGAAGGAAAGCACGAAAAGCTTCTGAAAGCGTTCGCCGTTCCGGCTTTGTGAGGGTCAGAATTGACGGCAATATGTATCGAGCTGGAAGAAGAGATTGATTTAGAGAAAAAAATAACCGGCATACCATTGAAGTACTGGTAGACCGTCTTGTGGTACGGAAGGGCATTGAGAAGCGTCTTACCGACTCCATAGAGCAGGTACTTTCTTTTAAGCAACGGCCTTTTGCTTGTGGACTTTTTAAAATGGGGAGGAGCTAAGGCTTTTCCACCAGCTTTTCCTGTCCCGGTGGACGGCAGACAGTATAGAGGAAATCGAGCCCCAGAAGCTTCTCTTTTAATAATCCTTTTGGAGCCTGTCCCTGCCTGCTTTGGAATAGGCTATAAAATGGAGTTTGATGCGGAGTTGATGATTCCGGATGAAACTTTGTCTTTAAATCAGGGAGCCATTTCCGTAATGGGTTGGATGAATTCCAGGATGAAGGAAGCTTTACCCATGCCATGCTGGTGGCTTTTGAGCGAAAAATACGGCTTTTTCTTTAGATACTCCCATTTTTGCAGAGCTTCGGAGAAGATTCGAAGATTATTCTCCATGGTACCGGTACGGAAAGTATTACGGTACGCTATGCCTCCCAGTTTGGAAAAGGAAATGTGCACCGTGTGGTATTTGAAGGCTTGCTCAATAACGTGGAAAGACGATATAAGGAGTGCTTTTCCGAGAAAATGAAGCAGGAATACGAGCAGTTTATGCGAATTACCCTCTGTCCCAGCTGTCACGGAGCCAGACTGAAGCCCGGCTCTCTTTCCGTAACAGTGGGTGAAAAAATATTTACGAATCTACAAACCATGCCTTTAGATCAGTTCCACGATTGGATTTCTTCCGTGACCCTCACTGCCATGGAAGAAAAATTGCGACCAAATCATTAGGGAGATTAAGGCCAGAAGCAAGTTTATGCTGGATGTGGGACTGAATTACTAAAGCCTTGCCTGTTCTGCCGGCACCCTTTCCGGAGGAGAAGCCCAAAGAATCCGTCTGGCGACCCAGATCGGTTCCGGTTTGGTGGAGTAGCCTATATTTTGGATGAGCCCAGCATCGGCCTTCATCAAAGGGGATAACGATAAGCTGATTGCCACCTTAAAGCGCCTTCGAGACTTGGGAAATTCCGTGATTGTGGTGGAGCATGACGAAGACACCCATGCGAGAGGCGGATTTGATTGTAGATATCGGTCCGGGAGCAGGGAGAACACGGTGGACAGGTAGTGGCTGTAGGTACTGCCAAGGAGATTATGAAAAATAAGGACTCTATAACCGGCCAGTATTTAAGCGGAAAGAAAAAGATTCCTCTGCCAAAAGCAAAGAAGGAGTTTTACGAAAAACCTTGGATGTTTACGGTGCCCAGGAAAAATAATTTAAAAAATGTGGATGTGAAGATTCCTTTATCCGTATTCACCTGTGTCACCGGAGTGTCAGGTTCCGGAAAGTCCTCTCTCGTCAATGAAATCGTCCATAAGCATTGTGCCAAGGTCTTGAACAAGGCCAAAATGATTCCCGGAAAATTCAGAAAGATGGAGGGATTGGAGCTTTGGATAAGGTCATTGACATTGACCAAAGCCCCTATCGGAAGAACCCCTCGTTCCAACCCCGCAACCTATACCGGTGTCTTTGACCTGATTCGTGACCTCTTTGCCAGTTCCAAGGATGCCAAAGAGAGAGGCTATACCAAGGGGCGTTTCTCCTTCAATGTGAAGGGTGGACGTTGTGAGGCCTGCTCCGGAGACGGTATTGTAAAGATCGAGATGCATTTCCTGCCGGATGTCTATGTGCCCTGCGAGGTTTGTAACGGAAAACGCTACAACCAGGGAAACCTTGGAGGGTACGCTACAAGGGGAAGAATATCTATGATGTATTGAATGATGACGGTGGAGTGAAGCCTACGAGTTCTTTGCCCACATCCCCAGTATTCAACGGAAAATGCAGACTCTTATGGATGTGGGGCTATCCTACATTCGTCTGGGACAGCCCAGTACGGAGCTTTCCGGAGGAGAGGTCCCAGCGAATCAAGCTGGCTACAGAGCTAAAGCCGAAGAGGAACCGGAAGAACCCTCTATATTTTGGATGAGCCTACTACAGGCCTACATTTTGAGGATGTCGGAAGCTGGTGGAAATGCTGCAAAGACTGGCAGATGGCGGTAATACGGTTCTGGTGATTGAGCATAATCTGGATGTGATCAAGTGTGCTGACTCACCTGATTGATATGGGCCCGGAAGGAGGAAGCGGCGGAGGAACGGTGCTTTGTGCAGCACCCGGAAGAGGTAGCGGAAAAATCAAGCTATCCTATACCGGAAAAATATCTAAAGAGATACTTGAATTAACGAAATTTGGCTAATGGGCAGTATTTGAGCCAGCTGAAACTACGGTGGAAAAATCCTTTTTCTGAACTCGATATAATAGATGAAATAGCTATTTCAGCAGGAGATGAGCAGAGAAAGAGAGGACAGAAAATGAGTCCAGATTGTATTTTTGTAAGATTGCCAATGAGAGATTCCTTCCGGAACGGTGTATGAAGATGGGGATTTTAGGGTGATTTTGGATATTTCTCCGCCAGCAAAGGGACACTGTCTGATTCTGCCAAAGCAACACAGGAAAGAATCTTTTGGAGATGGATGATGCAGTTCTGGCCAAGGTTTTTCCTTTAGCGAAAAATCGGACAAGCCATGGTGAAGGCTACCGGTGCCAAGGGATTTAATGTGGTGCAAAACAACGGAGAAGCGGCAGGCCAGACGGTGGAGCATTTTCATGTGCACATCATTCTCGCTTTGATGCAAAGGACAGCATGGTTTTATGGACTCCTCTTTCTTATGAGGATGGAGAGCTGGAGAAGGTGAAGGAAAGCATTGTAAAGGAGATTCATGGCTAAGATTGTATTAACAGGGGAGGCACCGCGGGACACGTTACCGCAAATCTTGCCCTGATTCCCGGTTTAAAGGAAAGGAAGCATCAGCTCTTTTATATGGGCTCGGAAAAGGGAATAGAAAAAGAATTGGCGGAAAAGGCAGGACTTCCCTACTGAGGATTGCCACAGGAAAGTTTCGAGATACTTTTTCTTTACAGAACTTTACCGACCCCTTTAAGGTCCTCTGCAGGATTTTTCAGGCCAGAAAATTCCTGAAAAAAAGAAAAAAATCAATCTGGTTTTTCCAAGGGAGGATTTGTTGCGGTACCGGTGGTCTATGCGGCGGCAAGTCTTAGGATTCCCGTGATTTGCCATGAGTCGGATATGACTCCCGGACTTGCCAATAAACTGACCATTCCCTTTGCCAAAAAAATCTGTTGTAATTTTCCGGAAACCCTAAACTATTTACCGAAGAAAAAGGCGGTATTTACCGGTGCTCCTATTCGAGAGGAGCTTTTGCAGGGAAGTCGGGAAAAGGGGCTGGAAAGAGCCGGATTTTCCGGAGAGAAAGAGGTTTTACTGATTATCGGTGGTAGCATGGGCTCTCAGGCGGTGAATCAGGTGATTCGAAAGAACCTGGACCAGCTCTTGGAAGATTGGGATATTCTCCATGTTTGTGGTAAGGGAAATGCGGAGGGAAGCCTTAAGAATAGAGTAGGCTATCAGCAATATGAATATGTACATGAGGAGCTGGCGGATTATTATCAGGCGGCAGACTGCGTCATATCCAGAGCCGGAGCCAATGTAATCTGTGAGCTTTTGGCTTTGGAAAAGCCCAACCTTTTGATTCCCTTTACCGAAAGGCGCTTCCAGAGGAGATCAGATTTTAAATGCAGAGTCCTTCCAAAAGCAGGGCTATTCACTGGTGCTATCTCAGGAAGAGGCGAGGCGGATTTTTTTCCAAGCTTTTATGCTTTTGTTAAAGGAGCTGAAGGAAAATAAGGCGAAATTTCAGGAAGCCATGAGAAACAGCAAGGAAAAGAACGGAAGAGAAAATGTATTACAGCTCATTGATTCATTTTTGTAATCCTTTCCTTCGGGAAAAATGAATTCAGTACAATTATTCAAGTTGTTCAATTTATACCTGATGCCATAAAAACTTACACCTAACGCCAAAATACTTACGCCATAAAAAGGAGGGGGAAGATGATAGGGATTATCGGAGCCATGGAAGAGGAAGTGGCAAAGCTTAAGGAGCTCTGTGAGGACAGGGAAGAAATCAATAAGGACCATACTTCTTTGTAAAGGGAAAGCTTTCCGGACAGGAAGTGGTGCTTTGTAAAGCCGGAATCGGAAAGGTCAATGCAGCAGCTTGTACCCAGGCTTTAATCGATACTTTTTCTCCAAGCCAAATCATAAATACCGGTGTGGCAGGAGCCATTGCGGAGGGGATTCATGTTTTGGATCTTTTGGTCTCTAAGGATGCGTTGCAATACGATATGGACGCTACGGAATTCGGATACCCCCTGGGACAGATTCCCAGAGAAGAAGATTTGGCCTTTCCGGCAGAGGAAAGGATGATTGAGAAGGCTTTGGCAGTGGGGAAGACCATGCAGGGCTTTCATACTTTTCTGGGTAGGGTAGTTACGGGAGACTGCTTTGTTTCCTCTCAGGAGAAGAAGGAATTTTTACGGAAGGAGTTCCAAGCATCCTGTTGTGAGATGGAAGGGGCAGCCATTGCCCAGATTGCAAGGAAAAATGGGGTTCCTTTTCTTGATTTTTGCGCTTTATTTCTGATGAAGCAAATACTAAAGCACCTATGACTTATACAGAATTTGAGAGAAAAGCTATTGCACAAAGTGTAGACTTTGTCTTAGAATTCTTAAAGTAGTTATTCTTACAAAATAAGAAATAAAGTTAGAGTTAACGGTGTATTTTTTAAAAGGATACACTGTAGGGGCTAGAGAAGAGACGGTTTCACGATATTTTGTAAATCATCTCGGAAGAACTACCCTCTAAAGGAATAGAGGAAAAAGGAGAAGGAGGCTATATGCTACAATTTGATTTATCCAAGGCAAGAAAATTCGTCAGTGAAGGGAGATGGAGAACTTTAAGAGCCAGACCCTTGCGGCAAGAGATACTCTTTTGTCCGGAAAGGGGCGGGAAATGATTTCTTAGGTTGGATTTCCCTGCCGGCAGATTATGATAAGGGAGAGTTTCAGCGGCTTCAGAAGGCGGAAAGAAGATCCAGGAAGATTCCGATGTTCTCTTGGTAATTGGTATTGAGGTTCCTACTTAGCTCGTGCAGACCAATGAGTTTTTAAACCATAGCTTTTACAATGAATTAAAGAAAGAGGACAGAAAGACTCCGAAATTTATTATGGGAAATAATATTTCTTCCAAGTATATTCTGCATTTACAGGATGTATTGAAGGGAAAGGATTTTTCTATCAATATCATTTCCAAGTCCGGAACCACTACAGAGCCTGCCATTGCTTTTAGAGTATTTAAGGGATTGTTGGAAGAGAAGTATGGAAAGGATGAGGCGGCAAAGCGTATCTATGCCACTACAGACCGTGCAAAGGGCGCTTAAAGAACCTTGCAGACGAAATGCATTATGAGGAGTTCGTGGTACCGGATGATATCGGAGGTCGTTTCTCTGTGCTTACAGCAGTGGGTTTACTTCCATTGCCGTCTCAGGGGTAAATATCCAGGAACTTATGGATGGTGCCAATGCTATGCGGGAAAGACTGCTTTCCGCTGACTACAAGGAGAACCCTGCTTTACAGTATGCGGCGCCAGAAATATCATGCTTCGGAAGAATAAGAAGATTGAGATTTTGGTAAACTATGAGCCATCCTGCCACTACCTTTTCCGAGTGGTGGAAGCGAGCTGATGGGAGAATCCGAGGTGAGGATCATAGAGGCTTGTTCCCTCTTCTGTAGACTTTACGACAGACTTGCACTCCTTAGGACAGTTTATTCAGGGAGGAAGTCCCCTGCACTTTGAAACTGTTTTGGGAAATCGAGAAGTCCAAGGAGAGATTGTGCTGGAGAAGGAATCCATTGACACAGACGGCATGAACTATCTTGCAGGAAAGACCGTGGATTTTGTCAATAAGGGCGCCATGAGAGGGAACCATTCTTGCTCACAGCGATGGAGATGTACCGAACTTTATCGTGAAGATTGACGAGCAGAGTGCCGGAACTCTAGGAGAGGTATTCTACTTCTTTGAGTTTGCCTGTGAGGTTTCGCTTATCTGAACGGGGTAAACCCCTTTTAACCAGCCGGGAGTAGAGAGCTACAAGAGAAATATGTTTGCCCTCTAGGGAAAGCCGGGATATGAAGAGCTGGCGAAGCGAATTGGCAAATAAGTAATAGTTATGGGGCTGTAAAAAATCAAAATAGTTTTCTAAGCAATATAGGTCTAAATTGGGGGCACGCTCTCGCTAGCTTCGCCTGACTGAGCAGTGGTTTTGTTAACCACTGCTCACTTTGCTTCGCAAAGCAAATTCCTTCGGAGTTGGTCTGTTACAGGACGACTTTTTCTGATGAAAAAGTCTGTCCTTGTGGATACTAAGCGAAAACTGCGATTCTCTTGTTTTCGCAAGTACCGACGGCTCAGACTACCCCTCATTTTAGACCCTATATTGCCGAAAAATCTATTTAATTTTGATTTTTCCAGCCCTTATTCTTCGATTACTTCTATGCTAAAGCTGTCAAAGGGAATATCCTCCATAAAGGAATCCTCCATAAATACTGTCTTACTTCTTTGTTTAAACTCCTCAATTCGGGCAGGTAGCCAGATGGGAACAGCCAAATCCAGATGCTGACAAATTTCTTCCAAGGCTTTAAAAACCTTCTCGGTTCTACTGCCGGGCCTTCCTGCCGGGAAACTGCAGGAAGCCAATATTTTTATTATCCTTCCTTAGGGTACCACCTACATGAAACATAAAAACTCCTTTAAACATCTTTTTCTCTATACGGAAACAGAAAAAATAAAAAGTCTTTTGACTATAGCTTTTCAAATGAGATAAAGCAATCCCCAACATATATTTCCATAAAGCAAAAATATAAATTCTATAAATCGATATTTCTGAAAGAAGAGTGAAGTGATATTTGAAAGAAGAGGGAAGAGTCTTTACGGAGGCTATCTTTTTGTTAGAAACCTGTCTTTGACAGTTACGAAAGAGTCAATAGCCCATAAACGGTGTAATTACGCCATTTATGAGCTCTGTTTTCTTTTTGAATTCTAGCAATATTTCTACTTTCTCGTTGCGGTTAAAATCTTTTTATTTCTCTTTGAGATACAATCTTGTAATCCGTTCTAAAACCAAATGTGTCGTGGAGTTTGTCTGTAAGGTCAGTTCGTGATACCAGGGATATATCCTTCACCGGGAGCTACTCAGCTATGTTCATTTCTTTCAGTGTTCTTATAATGCTTTTCAGTGGTATAACTCTCACCTAACTTCTTCTCCAGAATGCGATAAAGAATCAGGAGTGAAGCAGGTAATAGATGGTCTGATTTTTCTATTTTTGATACAGATACTTTCATCGACGCACCTCCATGCGCCCGTTATACCACACATAGCTGAATATAACCGGTGTATATTTGATAAAAATTGACAAAAATACAGGCTTTTTCAAGGCCTGATGAAGTTTTGGAACGATTTAACTGTCAAACTACCGAGTAGTTTCTTTTAGAGATTAATCGAAGATAGATTAGGAAAATAAGCAAGAAAATCATAAAGGATTTTTCAATTACAAAAAGATGAATATACCATTTCAGATTGGATAAAGATCGATTATATGATAATATAATCCAACGTTTAAAACAGGAGGATTGATGCATGTTATCAAAAATTAAATTGTGGTTTTTAATCATAAAAAAATTATTTGAGAATGTCAAGATTTTTTAATTGTAACAGTGGCGCTTCTTTTTAGTTACCTGGATTTTTTTGATCATCAATATATTGTACTAAATCTTATATTCCCAAACAACTATTGTTGTCGGTTGAAGTTTCGTCAGATTTCCTTTCTAATTTATCTGAATATTTTTGACTATAAGTACTTTTTAGTTTTACAATTATTGTCACTGTACTTAATAAATATAGCAGTAACATATCACCTAGGATGCTTCAGAGTTTCATAGATAGGACCGGAGTTCTTGGTTTATATGGTATATTTGTCAGTGGTTTTTCTATTCAGTAATCAGTATCCTATTATTGTAAGATATTGCTCCAGACCAACATGTTGTCGCTGGAAGTTTCGGATTGCTTATTCCATAATTGCGGATGCTAAGTTTTATCGCTTTCTCAAGACAGGTTCTTGATAATCTACAAGTATCAAATATTATAGAAAATGTTTTTAATGATTGCGAGAAACTTATTGATAAAGAGGTAGAACTAAGAAAAGCTAAGTATTATGACGAAGGCTACGAATCTACAAGTTATCAATTGTAGCTGAGAGCTCAGGTTATTTATTTTGAAATAAAATCAGATGATATTTTTAAAAAGCTTAATGGCATAAAAGCAGAATTTGTTATAAACAAGAGAATTGGTGAATACACAACCAAAGGAGAAAGCGTGGGAATTAAATATATTCCAATGCAAGTTAGATGATAATGATAAAAAGAATTAAAAGAAAAATTAAGTCCATTGTTTATAATAAATGCTTACAATAATGAAGAAGATTATCACCGTGAAATTGTAAGCCTAAGCTGAAATTATGAATATGGCCCTTAAGTCCTGGTACAAATGATCCAAAATACTGCAATAAGTGTATAAATAAAATGTCATCATTGCTAGGAAACTCTATCTACAGGCAATCATTTCGTAATCCTGAAAGAAGACGAAATGAAAAAATAATTTATCAAAGTTATTCTGTAAAGGACGAACTATATCTTGGTTTCAGCCAGATACTTTCCTATTCAGCAGGAGATCCCTTTGTTACCAAAGCGATTTTACAAGGAATTTATACCATATACACTATGGCAGATATAAGTGCTAGCATACAGAAGTGATGATAGCTACAGAAATTTTAATAGAAAATTTTTACCCACAAAATTCATTTGGATATTTTTAAAAGAATAAAAACAATATGGAAGAGCACGTAAACTTATAGAGAAAATACATCTGAATCCATTTGAATTTTAGATACATTCAAAATTAAATTAAAACGTGGTCAATTAGTTTAGTATTTGTGAACCACTTTCGATAATAACTCTGAGCCATTTTACGGTTGATATTTACATGATGAAGTATTTACGTTTGAGGTTAATGCATTTAATATAAGCAAGAAATAAATATCTTTAAATAAAAATACGAAAAATTACTATTGAAAAACAATGATTTTGAACCTGTTTCAATATTAAAGGAAAAATGGGATAATAAAAAATAGAAAATAATTTCAAACCCAAAAATCTATATGATAGATTTAATAATTACAGATCTACAAATTATAATTCTCCGGTACTGGGACTGGGACGGGACCAAAATTTGACAATGTCCCTATAATTAGATGGATTTGGTGATACTCCCGTCTTTGACAGTTAGCGAAAGAGTCAAAAGAGCCCATAAACAGCGTAATTACGCCATTTATGAGCTCTTGTTTTCTTTTGAATTCTAGCAATATTTCTACTTTCTCGTTGCAGTTATAATCTTTTTATTTCTCTTTGAGATACAATCTCGTAATCCGTTCTAAAACCAAATGTGTCGTGGAGTTTGTCTGTAAGGTCGGTTCGTGTATACTCAGGGATATATCCTTCACCGGGAGCTGTCAGCATGTTCATTTCTTTCAGTGTTCTTATAATGCTTTCAGTGGTATAACTCTCACCTAACTTCTTCTCAGAATGCGATAAAGAATCAGGGCATGAAGCAGGTAATAGATGGTCTGATTTTTCGATTTTGATACAGATACTTTCATGACGCAGTCCCTCCATGCGCCCATATACTATATAGCCGAATATAGCCGGTGTATATTTAGATACAAATTTGATATACAGGCTTTTCAAGGCCTGAGGAGATTTTGGAACTATTTAACTCGTCAAACTACCGGGCTGAATAATGGGAACGTGTCTACTATATTGACTGCTATCAGGTTGGAAATCCGAATCTAGGTTGACAAACAATCAAAAATATTATAATAAAAACTGACTGAAGTCAGTCAATATATATATATATGAGGTAGAATTTATATGGCAAAAACTAAAGAAAGAAAAAGACGCAATGAAATCATTGAGACAGCTGGAAAGCTGTTTGAGGAGAAGGGATATGAGCAGACACAAGTACAGGATATTGTCAATGAAATTGGAGTAGCAAAGGGGCTTTTTTACTATTACTTCAAGTCAAAAGATGAAGTAATGGAGGAGTTGGCAGATAGATATGCAGACACGATAATAGATGCTGTCAATAAGCTGATAGATAAGGATATAGCCACCTTTGACAAAATCAATCGTATTTTTCAAATTTCTTTATTGATTCGGCAGAAAGTTTGGCATATTTATAGAATTCTAAATGTGAAAAACGGTATAACACACGAGAGGATTTTTCAATGTTGGGAAAAAAATGGTTCCTCTTGTAACAGAACTTATACTTTCTGGAAATGATAATGGAGAATGCAACTGCAGATCGATCAAAAGTTTATCACTGAGCTTTTTGGTTTCAGGATTGTTTTAATATCATGAATCAAATTTCTCCAGATGAGAAGATCGATTATTTGAAGGAAAAAACTACCAACGATCAAGACAATGATTCTTAAACTATATAATTTTTGCTGAACAGAAGGAGAGCAAATGAGTAGAAATTACGTATACACAGAATTAACAAATGTCATTGAACAGGCGATGCTAGTAGGCGGTCTTGAGTCAGAAAGTACGCAAATATCTCATTTCATTGCTGAGCATGGTGAACGTTTCCATTTTGATTCCGAAAGAAGCATGTATTAGAAGCGCTTCCTGCTATACAAGAAAAACAAAAATATATACGGGAAGTGATGGCGGAGCTCTTGTTAATGCAGCGAGTACCTTATGCTATTGATAAGGCGATTAGTGAGGGAAAATTAAAAAGAATTCGAAAGTACTAATCTATGCTCGCCGAAAATACACAATGGCAACATGCTCTAATTTATGTTAAGTGGTAGATTGTATTCTTTACATAGCGAGGTGAATATATTGAAAGCAGTTACATTTGAGAATGTATCAAAGACATATAATGTTGGTGACAGCGAAGTAACGGCACTTGATCATGTTAGCTTCAGCATTGAAGACAAAAGTGTCACTGTGATTTTTAGGACCGAGCGGATCTGGAAAGAGTACGATGCTCAATCTTATAGGGTGGCATGGATAGAGCCTCATCTGGGTGCATACGGGTGTCAGATACCGATATTTCAAAGCTCAATGAATTTGAACTAACCGAATACAGAAGGAAAAAAAGATAGGATTTGTTTTCCAGTTTTACAATCTGATACCATCACTTAATGCGCTAGAGAATGTCAGTATTGTGGCTAAGATGACGTCACATTCGTTTGACGCAAAGGAAATGATCCGTAGTGTCGGGCTGGAGGATAGATGTCAGCTTTTCTGATGAACTTTCAGGCGGAGAAATGCGGCGCTTGTCTATCGCGCGCCATATGTAAAAAATCCTGACATTCTTCTCTGTGATGAGCCAACAGGAGCTCTGGACAGCGCTACGGGAAGAGTGTACTTCAACTTCTTACGGATATGGCCCGGAGATATAACAAAAACCGTAATCATAGTGACGCATAATGCTTCTATTGCGCTATGCGCTAATGAAGTGATACACCCTAAAGGACGGTAGGATCGAATTTTTTTGAGAAAAATGAAAAACCCTTTGAAGGTTGACGAGGTAAACTGGTAATGGGTACACTGTTTTCAGTAAAAGTGCTTCGTGACATCTGGCGACTGAAATCTCAGTTCCTGTCGATATTTATCATGTGCGCTCTTGGAATGCTGATATACTCAGGTATCGAGGGAGTATGGAACGGTATGGAGCAGGAAGAGACTGCCTATTTTAAGGATTCAAATCTGGCAGATATCTGGATCAGTGGTCTCGGATTTGACAATGATGATATTGGACAGATCAAAGCGCTTGATGGGATAAACGAAACCCAGCTTTCTGCTGTAGAAAGCGCATATCTGGATAGCGATTCCAATGTCAATATCCGTCTTATATCCAATAAAGACAATAAAATATCAAAGCCTTTATGTATTAACGGAAATGAATATAAGCCAACAGAAGACGGCATCTGGCTGGATAAAGATTATGCAGACAATAAGAAAATCCATGTTGGTGACCAGATCCAGATATACTACGGTGAAAAAGTCAAAAGTTAGAAGTTAAAGGGATTGGTCTACAGCCCTGAGTATATCTGCTATACAGGTTCATCTACATCCATGGTGCCAGATCATTCGAAATATACCTATGGATTCATATCATGAATACTCTTTCTCAGATAGTTCCTAATGCAGCCTATAATCAGATAAAAATTACTACAGATAATATAACTGACGTAGATTCACTGCGCTCAGATCTGAAAAACTATTCTCAATGATAAATATATGATGTGTTATGACAGAACGGAATACACACCTGTATCTTCATACATAAATAAGATCGGGCAGATAAAAAAGATGTCTGTCATGTTTTCACTCGTATTTTTTCTTCTGGCACTCCTTACCATTTACACAACTATGACAAAAATTGTCAGGAAGCGACGTACACAGATCGGAATATTAAAGGCGCTTGGTTTTCATCCTCTTCAGATCCAGCTACATTATGCTGTTTACGGACTTGTCATCAGTATTCCAGCAGCATTACTGGGCTACGAGCTTGCACCATATACAGTAACCCCTGTCCTTCTTTCTCTGCAGAAAAAGTTTTACAGCATGCCTGAATGGCTGGGGCGTAATTCGTATTATTCAGTAATCCTTATTGTACTGCTTATCACTATCTGTACATTATCTGCCTGGATCTCATGCAGATCCATCGTAATTGAGACACCGGCTGATTTGCTCCGTGATTCCGGCAGACAGAGTCAGAAAAAGGTCTTTGCTGAACATTTTTAAAGTTCTGTGGAACAGACTGAGCTTTGACTGGAGATGGATCATCCGAGATGCAGGACAGAACAAAAATTCATGTAGCAATAGGAATTGTAGAGCGTTTTAGGGAGTATGATGCTTCTGATAGCAAGCTTCGGATTAAAAGACACTATCAACATCGTAAACAGTGAGTTTTATGGCAGGCAATACACTTTATTATGAGAAAAGTTAAATCTCAGTATGTCTCCAACAGAGGATGAAGTCAAAAATAGAATCTCTTCTGTCAGGCGACTGTCAGTGGGTAAGCGAACAGTCGTGTGAGGCAAAAAAGCTCAATGTCTATTCATTCTGAAAGTCTGTTTATTATTGGTCAGGGTTATCACGATATATGATACTGATGGAAATGTGCTGGGGACTACCTGATGATGGAATAATTCTATCCAGTTCTTCAGCCAGAGATCTGAATGTGAAAGAAAACGGTTTATCAGCGTACTTATAGCGGGAAAGAGAAATTATCTGAAGGTCTCCCAGATAGCAGATATAAACAGCCCTCAGGGAATATTTATGTCGCAGTCATACTGGGAATCGCAGCAGCAATACATTTACAGCTAGCGCATTGATTGGCGAGATGACGACACATGAATCTGGACGATGTTAAAGCAGATGTCTGTTATCAAAGATTCAGTCAAATTGAAGAAACAATACAGTGAGTCCGAGGTGCTGGACAGCGTTCAGGGAGTAATCATACTACAGATTGCGGCTGACCATTCTTCTAAATGTTGTGATCAATATAATCTCAGATTATTGAACTTTACAGAAAAATACAGAGAGTATGCCACACTTCGTGTTCTCGGCGGCTACAATACAGATATAAAGAGTCTTATCTTTAAAAGCGAGCCCTAATCCCCATGGTGACAGGGTGGATAATTGGCTCGATTGCTGGATGGTATTTTCTTGGATTATATGTCAGAACAGTCTCAACAACCACGATTTCATATTCACCTCATTTTACGATTGATATCATATATAATTGTTTCATTAATCGTCGTGATACTCTCTTTTTAATCAGCTTATGGTATGCAGGTTAACCTAGCACATATAGATATGGTTGAATCGTTGAAGTCGGTCGAATAAAAATGTTGTCTTAAGATAACCGCCGATCTGGATATTTAAAATCCGGTGCAAGATTACCGCACCGGGTTAACTGCATAAATCTTTGTCTCCTGGTTCCCTGCGTTTGAGCAGAATAAATTCTTTCAGTCCCATGTCCATAAGCTCCGTCTTTTGACAGTTTTCGAAGAGTCAGAGCCCATAAACAGCGTAATTTACGCTCATTTATGAGCTTTTGTTTTCTTTATAATCCGAAACATTCTTCAATCTGCCATCGCTTTTGATTAATACTTATAATCGTTGCTATATCATCTTCGAGGTTTTGTGCATACGGCAGAGACACATCATAACGTTCTCTATAAATTCCTATAAATCGATATTTCTGAAAGAAAGAGTGAAGTGATATTTCTGAAAAGAAGAGGAAGAGTCTTTACTGGAGACTATCTGTTATAAAAGAATGGATAAGTGCTGGAAGAATTGCAAAATATTTTCTTTTAGACCAGGAGGCCAATATGGGATTAGAGCAGGAAAATCCGGTTTTATTTTTAGAGCAGGGCGAAAAGAAGCTGTAAGCAACTGGAGGTTACAAGCTCCAAACCGGAATCAGCTAGAAAAAGAAAAGCAAGGAAAACTTGACTTTTGAGCAGGAGACAGAGCCTAAAAGCAAAAGATTGACATTCAAGAACGTAAGAAGGAACTGGAAAGCGACTTAGAGCGTGACTGTCTCAAAGTGACGAGAAAAATCAGGTTCAAAGAGGCCAGAGAAAAGGCTAAAAATAAGGGGAATCAAGAGGGTGGAAGAATCCGCCCTTTGAAGCAGGAAAATGTAGAATTAAAGAGACAGTATCACGGAATTTGCACCAGAGAAGAGCACCTTATTCTGCACCACCAATTTTGCCATTCTCTATAGGCCGGTATCCTTTTCCGAAGTCTTGGGGATGATTTTTCTCTTTTTACTTTTCTTTGCATTCCTATTTCCATCATGTATTTTCTGGTGCCCCATAGAATCCTGTTTTTGGTAGGAATTATCTTTTGGATATCCTGATCTTTGGCGGTCTCTATGTCTTTATCGGAAACCGAACTGTTGGGAAGTTTAGAGATGTGGTAAATCAGCAGAGATTCGAAGGAAGATTAATCGAAAACAAGAAACAGATGAAGCGTTTAAGAAGAGATTAACAAAGACTCAATGAATCCCAGTATCATCTGGAAGAGCTTTGATGATGAACTAAAGCCGTTTGAATCAGGAGAGAAACGAAGTGATTGCTCAGCAGAATGCTCTCCATAGCTTTGAAACCGTTAATCAGAATATTATTCGGGATGAGATGGAGAACACGGAGAAAGAGCGTCTTGCGACTTTGAAAGAACAATGGCGACAGGCCTCGCAGGAAAGAAAACAGTTTGGAAGGAAAGGCCCAGGAACTTCAGATTTCCATTACCCAAAAATTTGAGCAGTTTATCGGTACATTTGAACGAAGAAGACCTGCATCAATGATTCAATTTTTGCAAGAGGGACAGTGTAAGAGTCTTACAGAGGCGGTTTTAAAGCTGGAAGCACCAGAAGTGGAACCGTACTTGCTCCTACCGGTGAAAGTGATTCTGAATAAAAAGAATGGCCGAAAGGAATCAGATTTCGTTTCGGAACTCGAAATATAAAACATTAGAATATTTTTGAACTTTGTTATACAACGAGATATCGCACACCACGCGTGCGATACTCGTTAAAATAATAGGTCTGAAAGTGTAAAGGATTATCAGTACTTCGTGCGCCCCGACTTTCAGACCTGTATTTTTAAAAAATAATTTACTATTTACGCGCTTTATTTTAGTTCCGCTTTGTTCAAAAGAATTTACGTTCGCTAGGATTTTCTCTCTATGATGGCAGGTGAAAAGAAGAATCTGGGCAGGTCAGCTCAGATAGCCAATACTGGGCCATGATCTTTTCGTCATACATGGCAAAAGCTGTCATCAAAAGGAGGAAAGCAAGTCCTATTTTCCCTTTGCAATGGGAGCATCAGTAGAGAGACGAGCCAAACTACATTGATCAATGGTACCGGTGAGAGGCTTGTTCAAGGGGAAGGAAACCTTCTTTGGCATTCACATGAGATGTCTGACTGCTTCATCAAATCCAAAGAATCGTAGCGTCCTCCTGTAATCTCAGACCGAGACTTTCCCGCATGATCTTCAGTTTAAGTGAAAAGCAAAACTTTTCAGTTTCTCCGACAGTTTGTCGAATACGCTCTTTAGCTTCCGAAATAAGCTCCTCTCTTTTCCTGTAATTTCTCATTTTTCACCTCCTAGAGAGGGACGAATTAAATCCGCCTTGTTTTAGCAGGATGCCGTATTGGCGTGGAGTTCTTCCTTTGCTCTTTGTTTTTCTTTGTGGCTTGTTTCGCCAAGGTTCTTTTCTTTTTGATAACTTTCTTCAAGACTAAGCTTTTTCCAATTCTTCCTTTTCTCCCCATTTGCCCAAGAGTATTGTAATACTGTAATACCTTTGCCTGGAGGTATAGGATGAACCTTCTTCACTGAAGTTCCTCTTTCTTTGCTGTTTTGGAACTGTGGGAAGGTGGAAATGTTTCTCTTGGCCAAATTTCTTCAAATTCCCGCTTCTCTTGTTTTACCCACCTTTGTTTGCTGTGTAAAATCCTTCTTTTACGGTAAATGCCAGAAGGAAGAGTAAAAAGCACAGAAGAAGGGATACTGGGTATGGAGATAGCCCATGGAAAGAAGGGAAATCTGGAGCAGGGTGGCAACACTGTTGTAGGCATATAGAAAGCTTGGTGTGGTCAAAACAGCAAAGCAAAGGGCGAAGAAAGCAGAGAGAGGGGATAAAGAAGATCGAGCTTTGCCCAGTTCCTTTCTTCCTGTTCACATGACTGAGGTATTACAGACTATTTTCTACTCCTGTTCAGCAGAAAGCTCCTCTTTGTTGTTTTAAGCCTTCCTTTTCAAACGAGAGAAGAGAGGTCACATGTTCCATTCTTCGCGGGTTTCAACTATCTTCCGCCACTCTGCTGTAGCTCCAAAGATTCCTCTTTCGAGATACAGTTCTTTGCTGAGAGCCGTTCTTTTCAAAGGATTCTTCTCCGGCTTTCTTTTCCATCTATCTCATCTCTTCTCCATCTGTTTTCCTCTCTATCTGTTTCTTCTATCATCGCTATCTCCGGGAGCTGGTCCTTTCAGAGGTTTTCCTCTGAGAGGTGGGCTTCTTCAGCTTCTAAAGGGAGAGACTCACTATGGGTATTTTCACTTCTCTAAGGACCAGGAGTATCGTTTTGTTGCATCCGGAATCATTTTTCTCTTAGCCTTGCTTCTTGCTCCAGGTAATCCAAAAGCTGCTTGAGGTTAAAGCTCCCATTGCCGCTTTCTTGGAAATTCAGGAAAACATAACGTAATTCATAAACCATTTCCCGCTCGATTGGAGGACTTCAGCTGTCGTATGGATACAGTATTTTAAAGCTCTCCTAAGGAAAAATGGGGAAAGGACAGACTGTAAAAAGCTCTCTCCTTCAAATAGCTTTTTCCTTGGGGAAGAATAGTAATATGGGCTTCTCCTCCCTGTAAAAGTCCTTTGTACACAGTAGCTTTTTCCCCCTGATGAGGAAAGGTCAAAAAGAACCATAAAGCCCAGTGCCTTGGAAAAGGACGGTATTGGAAAAAGACTTCTTTTTACTGGCTCCCTTGAGGGATACCGTAGAGCATGGCCGAATAAAAGGCATGAATGGTACTTTTTCCTGCCTCATTTTCTCCGTACAAAAATCTGAATGGAAGGGAGAAGTTCAGGAATAATCAGAAAAAATTTCCCAAAGCCATCGATATACAATTTTTCCAGTATCCTGACTTTCCTCCTTCCAGAAGGGCGGAAACGCAGTAAAAAGACTTTACTTTTTCCATAGAAGCTTAAGTCCTCAGATCTTTTTCAAGTAGGAACGAATAAAGAACTAAAATATCCTGTTGATGTTCTTTATATAGAGCATAAAAATCATACTGGGGAAGGGTTTCATCCAAGCATTCTACGATGCCTGCTCTTTCGAGGAATAGACTCGGATCACCTTGGTTTCGGATCTCTTTTTCGCTAAAGCGAATTTATAAATATTCTGTTTTCCTCGTTCTTCAATCTTTTTAAAGTCCCTGCTTCAGAGCTTCCTGCTTACACTGGGATCCAGGCGCAAATGAAGGGTAACATATTGAAGGGTGGAAATCGGGAGAAAAGGCTTTCCAATCTCTTTGTGATGGGGTGAATGCTTCCCAAATATACACCGTGCTCACCGGTGTTTTCAGCGCTTAGAGGTTCCGGAGAACCGGGGAAGCGGCTTTCCCATTGGCAAAAAACGCTTCTCTTGCTTTGCTACCTAAGGCAATATGGGAAGGAAAGAGCTAGCGGACTTTCTTTAGCGACTGTTGCGTTCTCACTGTTTGTGCCTTCTCAAGGGATAAAAATTCTTCAGCCCTCTTTTCGTTCCCAAAAGCGGATAGGGAATGGCATCTCCGTGTTCAAAAGAAAAGTTCCTCAGAGGAAAAGGAAAGTCCTTTTTCTTTGCATGCTAAAATCTCATTTCCGGTTCGGGAGATAGAATTTACTCTGCTCTTCTGTAACTCATGTACATTTTCCGAAAAAGCTTCGGAGATAATTTTCTTCCGTCTTTTTGCAAAACACATGACAGAAGAATCTTCTGGAAAACAGTTTTATACAGGTATTCAAGTCCTTTTTGCAAGAGGAGATGAAAAATCTGTCCCATCGAAAGTAAAGGCATCTACATTTTCCTGTAAAACCAAATCTACGATTTTTCTGCCGGAATGGAAAAGGGCGTTGGCTCGTTCTCTTCCCCAGGGATGCTGAGCATCCGGGAATCATTCTAAATGTAAATCCGGCATGGATAAAACGCACTAAGGAATCCTTTCTAAGCTAATTTTAGCCTCCCGATACCCGAGCCAAAATGCAATTCACAGTTTTCCAACGGTTCTTGGGAAGGTACATCACGAATATTGCTCATACCGGCAGTATACACCAACAGCTCGCTCAAAGCGAGACCGAAACCGCCACCGTCTCTTGTGGAGCCGTAACGTCTTAAATCGAGATGGGAATTCATGTTATTCCTCAGATCCATCGTAAGCTCCTCCATACGCTTCTTTAATTTCTCATAATCATCCTTCTCTTTGAGGTACCGCCGATGATTTCTCCGATGCCGGGAACCAGACAATCCACCACGCGGCAACGGTCTTTCACGTCCTCAGCTTCAACCATGAAAGCTTTAATATCCTTCGGATAATCCGTTACGAAAGACAGGACGCTTGTAAACTTCTTCGGTGAGGTAACGCTCTGTACTCGGTTTGCAGGTCACGCCTCCACCTTGTATTATTCAAAACAGGTCGTTTTTGTTTTGTAAAATTTCTACTGCTTCCGTAGCACGTTACTCTGGCGAATTCAGGACTCCACAATATGATTTAGCTGTCAAAAGACCATATCCACGAATTGAGTTTAAGAATTCCAATTCTTCCGCGCATTGAGCTAAAACATACAGAATCACATATTTCAGCATATCCTCCGCAATAAACATGATCGTCCAGATCCTGCGAAGGCCATCTCCGCTCAATCATCCAGGAATTCTTGACCATGCCTTTGGGTGTTGGACTTCTCCGCTCTGAAGGTGGGTCGACGGTATAGATATCTCGGAAGGCCTGGGCAAAGGTTTCTCCATTGCTGTCCGGAAACGAGTAAGGCTGGTTTTGCCAGAAATCCTCACTTATGCCTCACCCTTTTCCCAGCAAGGAACGGATTCCAAAGGGCAGGGTGGTTGCATGGAACATTTCTCCTGCGCCACCTCTGTATCAGGCGGTGATAATGGGTGTATGCGCATAAAGCGAGCCTCGCTCCTGGAAAGAGAAGGAGTGAAGGGCGAAAGCTACCTGAGAACGAGACCGGAACACCGCCTGGAAGGTAGTGGTTCTTGGACGAGGAATGCAGAATAGTACGAAGATGTTCTAAAATGTCATGTCTTTTCTCTTTTGTAAAAGAGGTTCTTCACAGCTTCCGTCTCTCCTTCTACTGTAATGGAACTGGCCTGCAACTCAAAGATTTGCTTCGCCTCCGGCACGTAACTGCCAACCTCCTTCCTGATTGCGCTTGGCACTCGACACCAAGCTACGCGCAACGCGAGTTCTGCTAAGCTGTCGTAGTAGGCAACCTGCAAAGCGGAGTAAAAGTGTGCCGTCGATCACCAAGAATCCGAGTGCTCGGAGTCTCTGTTGCTACGCTTAACCGTGACCATGACCTCTGTGTCAAATATTCTACTGTGATGGGAAAATGTCTCTCCTCAATCCTGAATTTCATACTTCCCCTTTATATAAACAATATTTTTCCAGTATATAGGAGGAGAAAAAAAGATTTTCAAGAGTCGTGAGCTCTCTGATAAGACAGCTAGCAATCAAATAATTTCTAAACTATTCCTCTGTCTCTGTTTCCTGGTACCGCGCAATTTCGAACTACCCCATATTCAGACCTATATTTGCGAAAATTAACAATACGTAACTTCC